>Ga0116227_10000503_pt1 | contig 76356 bp, 48 predicted proteins | sample S1TSphgellanicum_FD_89693 | JGI IMG/M metagenome (GOLD analysis project Ga0116227, IMG submission 89693) | Host-associated microbial communities from peat moss isolated from Minnesota, USA - S1T2_Fb - Sphagnum magellanicum MG | ecosystem: Host-associated > Plants > Peat moss > Unclassified...
AAAAAAAAAAAAAATCGGGCAGGGAGGATGGGATTTTCGTCCATCCAGAAAACAGCCTCAACGGGCTCATCCGCAACTGGTGCATTGGTGGGTGCTAATTCACTCCAGCCCGCAAGTATTAGCCCCATACAGGTGGGAGGTACTGCTGTATGGGCTTGATGATGTAGTGGCATTTGAAATGCCCTGTGCTGAGGTTATTACCAGTGTTGGGCAGTTCTTGACTTCTATGAAGAACCTCTGGATCCAGTTTGCAAGAAAATAGAACCTGGAGCTGGGTCTGGTTTTTAAAAAAAAATAATCCTAGTTATGGTTTTGAAAATCAGACTTGGTTCTAGTTTGGCTCTACGTAACCCAGACCAAACCTATTTTTACAGTTTTTTTTCAAAAACCCCAATTCCTGATTCTCGTTCTGGTCCAATTCTTAAAAAAACCAGACCTGGTTTTGGTTTGGTTTTTACTAACTGTCATTGAAAGCAATGGTTCAAACTCGTCAAACCAAGTGCCTGCCCAACGCTGGTTATTACAAATGGAGGAAGCATGCAAGGGGGAAGGTGTGACTCCATGTTGGCTGGTTCTTACTTTTCAAGAGAACCTTCTGTCTCAGTTCCAACTTTTTTTAAAGTTTGCAAGAACCACCAGTTCCAGTTCAATTGATTAATTTCTATTTATTTTTTATAGAGCCTCTGGTCTGGTATTCCTTGTATTTAAAGACCCCTGGTTCAAGGTTTTTAAAAATAATTTTTAGTGGGCCCTGTTCTACCTATCTACACATAAGCCCAAAACCCAATTGTTTTTCTTTTCACTAGGGCTGCGCCACCGACCGAAATGTGATCACCTATATCAACTACATGCCTAAACTCACAAATATTTTTATTTAAAAAAATAAATTACATACTTGAGATGTTCCGAAAATAAGAACTACATCCCTAATGCTCACTGAACCTCACTCCAAAACTATTATTAAAATAAAATTCGTTGTTATTAACCTTTGATTTTTGTTCAAACTAACAACACGTGTAACCCCAGTCAGGAAAAGAGAAAAAAGAAAAAAGATTAAAAAAAATTTTAATTTAAAATTTGAGAACTGGAACCTGGATAAACCGGGTTTTGGCGCCAGTTTCGGTTGTGGTTCTAGCCAGAGGTTGGTGGCTGGTTCTGGTTCTGATTTTAGTCAGGTTTCTGGTTCTGGTTACAATTCTGAAATAAAATTGAATCAGCTGTCTGGGGGCCACAGTGAACCAGCACCCACCTGGTTATCTCTGTGCTTTTTTTTAACTACCTACCACTTGTGGGCTGTTAGTAGGTACGTAGTAAAAACAGCCTTTACCTATCTATGAACCAAATACTTACCTATTAGTTACCTATTTTCTTTGCTATCTATCTATATCTGAGACCTTCTTCTTTCAGAATTGGTTCCCAAGGTAAACCCAAATATTAACTCAGTTAATCCACAACTGAGTAATAACCAGTGTTGGGCGGTTCTCACGTTTTTGTGAGACCCGGTTGGTTCCGGTTCTCTCATGATATTATGGGAACCTGATCGAGTCTCTAATATATAATTTTTTGGGGCTGGTGAGAACCGGTCAGGTTATCAAATTTTTATTTTTCTCAAACTCACCCGGTTCTTATATATACAACAACCAGTTTTCACATACAGTTTTCACAACCTGATTATTAAAATTTTCATTAATTAAAATCAGTTTTAATAATTAAATAGTTAAATGACTTCATCACACGGAGAGAGCAACACCATGTGAGAAAAGTAACAGCAACAGAAAAAGAATAAGAGCAATGGGAAAAAAGTAATAGTAATAAGGAGAAGAGTAATACCAATAAAGAGAGAACAGTAAAAATGGGAGAAAAGTAATAGCAGTAAAGAGAAGAGTAATAGTAATAAAGAGAGAAGAATAATAATGGGAGAAAAGTAATAGCAGTATGAGGAAAAAAGTAATAGCAACAGGAGAAGAGTAGCAGTCCCAAGTGAGAAGTAGAACAAGAGGAACCAATAAATGATACAGAGAACTCTGAGAACCGGATCTGAGTTCTATGAGAGAACCTGTCCGGCGCTCCCAAAAATGTATACATTTGAACCTGTTCTCATAACCGGTTCTCGGTCATTTGAAAACCGGATGTCGGTTTTCATTCCGGTTCTCACATTAAAAAGTGTCAATCGGTTCTCATTGTGAGAACCGGGTCGAGACCCCTGTCAGCATTTGAGAACCGCCCAACATTGGTAATAAGGTGCATCCAGTGAATGGTGCGCTGGTGGGTGCTGGTTCACTGTGGCCCTGTCTGGGTACCTGATACCAGGAACCAGAACCAGCCGACAACGGTGTCAATATCCACTGCAAGGACTAGTACATGTATTTTTTGGGCTCTAGAAAGGTTGCCAAGGTGTGGCTGTTAAGAGTTCCAAAGAGATAACAACTGGCAGGCAACGTGTTAGTATTTTTGGTCAAATAAAATGGTTACATAACTTTTTGAAGAAAATTCAGAATCTGGTGATATAATTGCTAATGAAGCGGAATCTTTTTTGCCAACAATCAAATGTTATTTCTCATAGCTGTCTATAATAACCTAAAGCTCTACAAAATTTGGCTGCATGTTTCATGCATTGATGAATGAAAAGAAAACAGCACCCTCTTTCAGACTCAGTTTGCAAAAATCAGCGCCTCTGACGTTTGGGGAGAACATGTATGATAACAAACAAAGGGCGTGTCACACTTAGGCCTTGCCATTTACAGTATAAAATATCTTAAGGCAAAATAAGAATTATGGAAACTCAAATATTTCACCATGCAAAAATATAATCTTCAAAAAGTCCTCTGAAAGAAACCAAAATACTTCAAGATATTAGAGCTCTATAATTAATCTCAAGTTTCAACACAAGGCAAAATATCATCTTTCAAATATCCTCATATAAAAAATAATCTATTACTTAGGGGCCAAAATCCCTTAAGCTACTATACTCTATAATGAATTTAAACACAATATCCTTGCCTTGGTAGGCAAGGCCAATAAAAACAAATTGTCACTCGAAATTTGAATAATGGTAACAACTGGTAACAAATAATGTGTAGGGTAAAGCCTGATGGCGAGGGTTGTGTCAAAACAAGGGGCCTACAGTACTTGGTTTTGAGGCAAATTTTCTTCTGCAGTTTTGACAATTTTTTGCAAACTTTCTACCAATTATGATCGTATGCTACATCAGCAAACTGGAAACAAAAAAAACACTTGTTAATGTCCAACTGCAGTACCTTGATCATGTGACACCTCTCATCTCATCCATGGTGTCCAGTCTCCACGTCTCCACCTCCTCTCTACCATGGGGATGAGTACTAGAGTTGGCATGGGTTTGAGTTTGGTGCAGAGCTGGCTCCTTTGGAAAAGGGGTTCAGATTTGATTTTTCTCCTTTGTTTTAGGTGCGTTTTATAACTATTTTAATGTGTGCAGCATTTGGGCAGTGAGCAGAGTGCAGTTAGGTTAGGGATAGTGACAAGTACTGTCAATGCATTTAGGCAAAGTATGGTACCATGTAGGTTGGTAACTAGGTACGTCATTCAGTGGCTACTAGTAGGTAGGTAAATGCAGGTCGGTGGTTTGTACGCAGCTACTACTGTGGTTGGCTATTACTTTGGTTAGCTACCTAAGGGAGAGGAGTACATTGAAAAATGTTGCATTCCTCTCCACATACCATCCATTGTGCATCTGTGTAATAAGAGCAAAATGGATGAACATGGCGATTGGTCACGTTTCATCCCCAATTCCTTACATTGATTGATGTACGGAGATCAAGCCTTGGGTGAAACAGCGCCTCCACATTTACCATGGTAAAAAAACCCTGACTTTTTTAAAGGTTGCCTTTAACCATGGTTAATAGCCCATCTTAAGATGAAATCATGGTCTTAGAGTCCAAATTTTGCATTTCCTGACTTAAATATGGCAAGTTAAAATGCCTCACTCAAGAAGGTGGAAGTACTAGTATAGGTGCTGCTGGTTCACCCTGGCTGGAGGATCAAGTATTTGCATGTCAATGGAGAAACTAATTCATTTTCCTTACCATGCTTGGTCTGAATGGCAATTGTTTTTCACTACCATATAAGCTACAATAGAAAGAAGTCAAGAAAAGGGACATTTGGTACCAATGCTTAACAAAACGAAACACAGAATCTCAAAGCGCTGGGTCAAACTGACATTGTGTTGTGGGGTTGCATTTCAGTCTGACAGGCACTGATTGTCATCCTCTTGGGAAGAGCACCTTATTTTGGGACTTGTGTTTTGCCCTTTCCATTTAGCCGTTCCATACTCAATTTGCTGTACAGACAATCAATCAGCCTTGGAAACCCTGAATAGATTCTGATGGCAGAAGGGGGGGCCACTGCCACCTGCTGAAATGTTCTGGAGGTTCATGCGGTTGGTGGGCTAAGTACTACTTATGGATATTTTCATCCATATTTTAAAACTCTATCCTACATAATGACGCGCACATCGAAGCTATTCAACATCCTCCCATCCATACTTTTTCCAACTAGGTTAAGTACTCATGGATATTTCCATCCATATTCTATCCTACATAATGACACTCACATTGAAGCATTGGAAATATTTGTAAAGTGCACATTTAGGCATTTACAGACCATGCCTCTTGGGTATCCACCCCAAGTCTTTTCTCATGGGCCTTCACACGTTGCATCCATCTGCTCTCAGAAAATGGAAACCAGCCGAAATATTATGAAGGCATGCAGTCGTGAAAAACAAACCCCTTCCCTTCTAGAAACCGATGAAGACAACCCTTGTACACAGCCAGAGATGGACGATTACTTAGAACAACATCTCCAGCCCATGGGGGTTACTGCAGTTGAAACAGTGTTTGTTAGATTCAATGGATGAGAGGGATCAATCCCGAAAATATCAGCATCATTAGTTCACAATATGAACAAACTAGATTTGTTGTGAGAATGTTCTTGAAGTTCACTATACATCAAGGAAGTTATGAAGTTCATTGCTTGAGTTGCACACTTCAAAATCTAAGGTGGAAGGACCTAATATGACCTAGTACCACTTCATACCATTGAAATAAACATAGCGAATAAATTAGATTTTAATTTTCTCTTACAAATTTTTTTCCCCTTGAATTTGAAACTTAGTGTACATCCAGGACAGGTTATATGTGACATAAGGTCCCTGCTAGGTTGTTTAAGGTCTTACACATATATTGTAAGCTCCTAGTCAGGGTGTCATCAAAATCTGACAGGTATTTAATTGAGAGAAGGCTCTATCTTTCAAATCTTCCAAGACTTTTCGATTATCTTCCACTCAGCCCAATAAAAAATCTGACACATTTTGAAGTAGGAGAAAGAAGGGATTATCTTCTCAAACCTTCCTAGATTTTCATTCATCTTCCACTCCAGCTTGAAAAATATGACAAGTTATTATGTAGGTGGAGAAGAAGGGCCTATCTTTCAAACCTTCCAAGATTTTTAACATCCTCCACGTGGATATACAGGCCTTGTGGACGAGTACCTCAAATCCTGGAAGGTTCTCAAAGTAGGCCCTTCAATTCGATCTACTAGCAGGAGGAGGAAGGACCTATCCTTCAAACCTTCCAAGATTTTTAACATACTCCACTCAGTACACAGGCCTTGTGGACAAGTACCCCAAATGCTGGAAGGTTCTCAACATAGGCCCTTCCATTTCACCTACTCGCAGGAGGAGGAAGGGTCTATCTTTCAAACCTTCCAAGATTTTCAACATCCTCCACTCTGGTCTACAGGCCTTGTGATGGCAGGTACTTCAAATCCTGGAAGCTTCTCAAAATAGGACCTTCCATTTAACCTATTGGTAGGAAGGGCCTATCTTCCAAACCCTCCAAAGATTTTCAAAATCTTCCACTTGGGTATCACAATTCCTGGAAGGTTCTCAAAATAGGGCCTTCCTCCATTGACCTTGTGATAGACCAAGGACCTCAAACCCTGGAAGTTCAGCCAGGGGTGCGTCTGGTTCAGTGATATAGCCCATGTCTGGGACCCTGTGACCTCAAAAGAGGTTCTGGGTTCAAACCCACTGGTGTGCAAGTGAAAGCCCTGCCTGCCCTTTGCCACTGAGCTTGACTTGGGGGTTGCCAATGGGCTTGTTGGTCGGGGTCTGCTGTTGTGCTTTACTATATATATACATAAATCCTGGAAGTTCTCAAGAGAAGCCGTTAGAACGAGTCCTTAAAACTCCTACTAAGGTCTGAAGGCTTGTAGGGGCTGGTGACGAAGAAGGTAGGGAGGTACTCACAAAGAGGGATGTTGTTGCTTGTCGAGCGACGGGCCGAACTGAATTTGCTCCCAAAGTTGGGTGCTTGAAGCCATAGAGGCTGAGTACTTGGTTGTCTGCGAAGTTGACGGCTCGCTCCATTTGCGAGATGCAAAGCTCAGATGTGTACATCGGATCAACGGCTCCTTCACAAAATTCACAACCAACAAAATGGGTGATAAACGGCCATCGCTCGTCCCCATACAGACCCGGTTTGTACTTCGCCATCATTTCTTCAAATTTCTCTGTCAAAATTCTCCAGTAGCCTTGGAAGTAGTACGAGTTCTCCAGGTACACCTTCGATCCCCACTTCTCCCTGCAATAATAATCACAATCATACCTCAGCTTCCTATGTACACTTCCTGAAAATACACAGATAGTTCATCTGTCTGTGATGGAAATTGAAAACGGAAAGTTTCAAGCTTCCTGAAGTAGCTGGTACCCAAATTGTTGTGCTTTTCTTGTGATTTTTCAAAAACATGCAGTTTGAAGCACTATACACCTCAAGGTGACTCCTTTGCCTCTGAATGCACCCAATTGCTCCAAAATAAATAAATAAATAAATAAATCTATCTTGGACCATCAAAAGCTTCAAGCTTTCGAAAGTAGCTAGTATTCAAATTATTGTGCTCCCTTTGCAATTTTCCAAAGATACAAAATTGCAACTTCAAACAATGTCCACTTGCTTAGGTGGCTCTTTCAAAAGCTTCAAGCTTCCAGAGTAGCTAGTACCCAAATTATTGTGTTCTTGTTGCAAATTTTCAAAGATATAAAATAGCAGTTTCAAACAATGTTCACCTGTTTTAGTAACTCTTTCCAAAAGCTTGAAGCTTCGGGAAGTAGCTAGTACCCAAATTATTGTGTTCTTCTTGCGATTTTTCAAAGATATAAAATTTCAGTTTGGAGGACTGTCCACCTGCTTAAGTGCTCTAAGTTTGACTGCAAATGCACCCAATTGCGCCCCAAGAAAAAAAGAAAATCAGAATATTTTTTTTACCTATCTGTGAGCATCAAGTACGCAAGTGCAGATTGGTCATCGGCTTCACGATCAGGTCTTCCAGGGAAGGCCTTGGACAGCAGTGGGCCGATGGCGTTTCTGACAGCGCCCTTGGGACTCATGGGAGCCCAGGCATGGAGAAGGTCCATGGACCACTGGCAGTTGCGGAGAATGAAAACTCCAGCATTGAGGCCTATCCAACTCCTCTTGTCATACACGGCATCGTCCCACCCGTGCATGACCATGTTGTGGTTGGCGTACTTGTGGAAGGGAATCTCAAAGGACATGTCTGTGAAGATGGCGTCGCTGTCCATCCACCAGATCCAGTCTACCTCTGGGTGCTTCAGCATGAGCATATGAGTGAGGAAGACTTTCACCCACCAGCTGGTCATCTCATCATCTATCTTGTCCAAGTTGTAGAAGAGCTCGATGTCGTGCAAGCGGCAGTAGTCCACTTTGTTTTTGATGGATTTTAGGAGCATCTCATCACCCCGTTCGTGCTCACAGGAGTGTGGGTGAGAGCTCGTGATCAGAAGGATGAGAGGTTTTGATGATTCTGAGCTCTGATCAGCTGCATTGAACCTCTTCTTGGCTTTTGCAATTTCACGCTGCGCGTCCCAGTCCTCAATTCTGGGCCCGAATTTGGTAAACTTCTTATTGGACTTCAAAACGCGTTGCAGCTTTTGATCTATTTCTGTCAGAAGCCGCCTCACCTCGTCGGGTGCTTCCTCTCCGCCAGCACCTTGCGTAAAATCGGTGTCGGAACCGTTAATGTCGATCTGGTTGCTTATTCTCCACATCACATATGTGCAGGCAGCAACTGTGGCACAAATGATGTATATCGCATTGTACTGAGACGTCCTCATTGTACGTGCAGCCTGAGACTTAGCTCAATCTGCCGGGCTACTATAGAACCGACTGCAGAGTTTCTCACTTTCTCGATCAAGCTGGATGCCAATCACTAGTGTAACATATCGACCAGCTTTCATAAAAAGATCTCGAACCCAAAACGAGAGAACTGGTCGTGCAACAGCTCTAAGCTCCCCTATAAGACACAATCTATATCACTCTTGAACAAAGTCTCTCTACAAATTGATACCACGTCTATAAGTACCTTAGCTCTTGGAAGCAACTGACTACTAGTCTTAAGAAGATCTATTCCACAATCCATGCACAACTAGTCTTGCAGGAAGACGATGACTAAAGCTTGGATCATGAAGATCGCTCTTCCAGAGGTTCTGCACAACTGCAACCCATCAATACTGGCACTCTAATTGCCTTAGACTATCCAAAGCTGGCTCGATGATGCTAACTATATAAAACCGCAAACATTTCAGCCCCCCTTTGCAGCAGTTGCTCAAAACTCAAAGTTTTAGTGTATGTAGGAATGAAATGATCAGGGCGCCTGGGACCACGTCCTAGGTTTTTGCAGAATCGACGTAGGCACCTCTCCAGCCATCTGAGGACCCACTTTTGATCTCGGACCCATCAAATCTCTGGGCAGGTTGATGGCTGCTAAGCTGCACCCGCGCCAGTGCTGCACAGTTCTCTTTCAGAGCGAGGGTCTCTTTCCATTAGGCTACTGTGATCACAGCTACACACAATCAGCTGACTACTTGCCAAAAATTTCTCATGATCACGACAAACCTTTCCTGTCCGGCAGTAGAGACCCCATTAATAAATACGGAAATCTCAAGGCTCGTGAGTTTAATAGTAATGTTATATTATTGTGCAGGTTTCTGAAAGATTCGACATGATAGCGGCAGCTCAATATTGTTTTCACTCCCTTTCACTGACACCCGGACAGAGCTCGTTAGGGGTTATTTAGTGTCTTATCCGTCAGTGCCCACTCTCTCGAGCTGCTGAGCTTGGGGGGCCCAGCAGCTAAGTAAGTTAAGTTAATCTTGCACTCCCACCAAACAGCTGCTGATCAGCATTCCTGCCACAATTGTGCAGACCAAGTCAAGTGCACGCATTATTGCAGGAAGTCCCTCACTCACACCCCCCCACCCCACCCCACCCCACCCCACCCCCCAAAACACACACCTGTAGACAAATAGGTGTATATACACACACATAGACTCCCATTGCACGTGTTCATTCCTTTCTCTCATATAATGCAAAATCTGGAGCTTTCCGATGTATGTTCATCTCGTCTGTCTCCTTTAGGGTTATGTTTTTTTTTCTTTCCCTTTTTCATTAGATTATTCCATCAGTTTTGTGATGTAGCAAATCACAGTGGCAATCATCATCCATAAGAGGAATGAGACAAATTTGGCTATAGATCAGAGAGGATAGTAGAAAAATTTAAGAATCTGAGTATATGACTTGATGACCTCCAAGAACATATTGTCCAAAATATGGCGACTTCAGTATTTCTTTTCGTGAAAATGTGACGACTTGTGCTTAAAAATTCTCTCTACCCCCCTGTCGCCCTCGATTTTGTTTGTCGCCCCAAAAATTTAAAATGAAAAACAGGAGTCTGGGACTCTCGTTTGTTCTCACGAGCTGCCCCTCCTTCCATGTGCATCTTTTGTCGGTGGTGCATCGGTCGGTCGGTCGGTCGGTCGATCCAGGCTCTTGATAACGCGGATTGCGGGATGCGAAACACATGCGCAAAAAGGCCGTTTCTCGGGCAACCTGCAAGCCCGATCTTGCCGAGTCTATAAATGGGGGGCCGAAAATGTTGGAACCTGGTAGGCTAGACGCAATTCAGTGCCAATTCTTAATAATGTACAAATTCAAATCAGTGTCGTCTGCTTCTAGCTTTTGGAGAGAACCTCTGGTTGGTTCCCCACTTGAGATTCAGCTTAGTTAATTTTATTTAATAAAACCTTCGGTTCCAATCCCAGTTATCCAGTTCCATGCCCGGTTCTTCGGATTTGGAATTAGCATTCATTGCTCGTCATATAATCTGTGAGATTGACTCCTCAACTGGGGACCAATAATTTGGGAATGTAAGGTTATTAATGGTGTTGCCTAGGTCTTACTTTTCAAGAGACCTCCAAACTTGGTTTTTAACTTTTTTTTCTAAAATTTGAGAGAGGTTCCTCAGTTTCACTTTGGGCAAAAGCATCCTTAGGTGTAGTACTAAGGACATCACAATTTTTTATTTTATTAAATTTATTAAAAAATTTAAAATATAGAAACACTTAAACAATTTTTTTCATTAATTTTTTTTTTCTATGAGTATGTATACCAGGTTACATAGATTTGATATTTTAATGATTATAAAAAATATCATTAAAATATTTAATATTTTGATATTTCTACTCATTACATTTATAATTTAAAAAAATTTATAACAATGTTTCCTTTCCTTGAACTTGTATGAGTTCTTCAAAAAAGATGATACCTGCCCAACACTCCTTACTACAAGACAAGTGTCCATAGAGGCATGCTAGATCACCCCCTTTCCCTGACAACAAGGCTTCATATGTCCGAAGTCCAAAGCAGTCTTGTCCGGTTCTTGCTTTTGAACAAAACCTTCTGATCCCAGTTCTAGCTTTTACACGCACTTGATAGAACCTACGGTTGCAGCAGCTATTTTAAAATTCCATTTGCTTTATTTGATAAAAACCTCTTGGTCTCGTCTAGTACCAACTTTTCGAATCAAGTTATTTATTTGATAGAACCTGTCATCTCACATTCTAGTCCCAGCTTTTTCTAAAGAAATTTATTTATTTGATAGAATCTCTGGTTCAAGTCCCAGCAGCTTTTGGAATAAAATTTGATGGAAATGGCAGTCTGTTTTTTTTCGTTAAAACCCAGTTTTTCACGTTCAAACTTCAATACACATTCTCAAATTTTGATATAGAGTTTTTAGAAAGTGAGAAAAACAACATAAAACGTATGTTGAGTTGTCAGAATGTTGAAATATCTTGACGTTTCCGTTTCAATCATTTGTAAATATAAACCCAATCAGTTTTTTTTTTTTTTCTGTTTTGCAAAAATATGATATTTGGCTACTTTTCCAGCCCTTGTGGTGTTAAGCTGGCCACTGGTTGGGATGGGTTGGAGTCCAACTGGCTAAAGTATTTTTTCGGCGAAAGGTTAAGGAGAAATGGAATTTAATTAGGCAATTAGTTTTTTCCCAAGGTGGTTGTTTCTGGCTGCAAGGGTCATAATCTCTTAAGATTTCTGGCTCCTGCCACCAGGTTGTTGTACGGTTTCTTGCTTTTGCCAATTCTGAGATGGAGAACCCTCGGCAAGTTGGAACTTGGCAACCTTCTACTGAATCACTAAGACTTCTTAATAAAACCATACAACTAATAGCTAGTGATCACAATGCTCAATGGCTCTTGAATCATTGGTCAAAATTCAATACAACAAACCAATGACCGCAATAAATCCAAAATTGAAAACAAACAATAGACAATCACTTGTGAGGGGATCAAACCTTTTAAACTACCCATTGCACCACAAGTGTCTTGCAAAACAAAGGTTAATTACATACAAAACCATCCATAAGCCACATTAGAATAATCTTGTAAAGAGACAAGACACAAGAAAAAAAAACAACTTGAAAATAAGAAGTGGTATGCCGAACTTCACTTACACAAAAAAACTAAAAAAACTAGCCAATAATTGTAGTTTGTAATGTTGCCAAAAAATTGCTAAGTTGAAACCAGAAAGCCTTAAACCTAAGCTCCCACACCAAATCAAGGATGTTTTTCTCACCTTTGCTCAAATGCCTCTACAAATGGAAAATTATGTAGCGTGTAAAGATTTTGGGAAAACATTCTAACCACCAAACCTAGGTTGGTAATGAATCAATTCTGCAACTTGCATTTGCAAAATGCCAAAGAACTAAAGCATCACTCATCTTTTATGTTCCCAAAAACTTGTATTTTCGTAATCTCTGCCAATTTGAAATATTTTGGGAAAGAAGAAGAAAGAACTCTGGATGTTGAAAGAATACACCAAAGGTGAATGCACACTAAGGTGGCTCACTTTTGTCCTTTTCTGGACTTTCTGCAAAGTGTACTATATTCAAATGACACAAACACATTGTAAAATCATTAATTTGACAAAAATATTTATGAATTGAGGTTGCCAACTTGAATAAGAATATTTATTGAAGGGTGAAATTCAATAAACATATACCAATCATATAATAATGGACTTTTAAAATGAGCATATGGACTATGGTTTAGGTTCTACATTAACATTCAAATGCATTTTTTGTTATGATTTCATCTCAATATTTTTATAGGGACTCAATATATGATACTTGATGGAAAAAAAAAATATGGATTGAAAAAAGTTACAACAAAAAATTTAACCAAAAAATAATTATGGACTTTTGAATGACCAAATTTGGACTTTATTTTCCTAAGTCCCTATCTTGATCATTTTTTATTGAATTAATCCCCCTCCCCTCCTAATATGTATGTCAAAGAATTGTCTAGATGGGTAGCCTTCCATATAAACTTTATTAGTTGATTAATCATCACATAAGGCCCATTCAAAATTGGTTTTTAACTATTTTTTCCATTCTAGTGTTAAAATATGGACTTTTGGTATTGGGATTCTTGTTGCTTTTGAGCCACCCTAACTTGCATCTACCCCCAAAGGCAAGAGACAGGATGCACATAACTAGGTTTGGCCATGACATCAATTACATTTGATCTCATTGACAACTTGAACATAAATTGTTCAGTGTCAAGTGTAGCTACTAAAAGCATTCTAGGCACCCACACATCAAAATTGCCCACTTTCTTGGGGTGGTAATATGTTCTTTTAATCACGCATAAATGTTTGGCAAAACTTGCTTCTTCATCTAATTACAACCAATATTGTGAGTACACCACACCCAAGTTTATATCCATCATCCCATGAGCATGAAATCTCCTTTCTAGCTCTTTGACAAAGCAATTAATAGCCCTTGCCATACAAAGAAACCCACATATTCATATTGAAAAATGGTTTGACAAGATTTGTGACTAGGTATGCATATGTAATAGCTATAGCACAAGTGGAAGGAAATTGTGCATGTAGTATTTTTCACCCTAACCTTTTTAATTTTTGTAACTTGTATTGCATTTTCATTATTCATAATCATAATGTACATGCATTGGATTTTGGAATATGAAAATGTAATATAAGTTACAAAAATAAAAAAGGGTTAAGGTGAAAAATACTACTTGCACAATCTCCTTCCACTTGTGCTATAGTTGGTACATATGCATCCCTAGTCACAAATCTTGTCACACCATTTTTCAAACTTAGATGAGTAACCCATATGTATTGTTGACTCATATCAAACATTAGGTGTCCCACACTAGTGTTCAAATTTATAACCATTTCATGATGATGGATTCATGCCTTACACCCACCAATGTTTTAAATGCATCAAATTTGAACTTAGTGTTCAAGTCTATGTATAAGGAAAATATTTCCCCTTGATGCACCTTAACTATTACCACAAAATCACAAACAAAGACATCCTTCAACTAGTTGAACTTGATGAAATTGTGAACAAACTGCAACAAGGGAAATATGGTAGCAAGCTCGAACTTGACTTGCACATCACATAGGAGGTCAAAATTTGTTTTTTTTTCATTACTAGGGATGTCAATGGCCATCTTCATCAGCAATGTCCTATATTCTGCCATAACATGTTTGGCAGGGGATAACATATTAATCCATAATGTTTTGTCAGTTTTCAGAATCTTAACCCTTTTTGTCTCCATGACCTTTGTAAGTTTTGTAAACTCCAAGTGTCTTTTAAGGTTCTTGCAAAAATAGTTGTAGAGTGTGGATAACAATTTTGTTCACCATTGGCAAGTGAAACAAATTTTGAACCACAAGATTGGTTTTGTGAGCCATACAATGCATTCCCATGGAATGAAGAGCCCACCCATCAGAAATTTGCTTTGTAACCCCATCATATATTTGGTTAAACCACCTTAGTTCATCAAGGCTTGCATAAGCACTTGAGTCAAATTATTAGCACTTGATCTAGCCACCACATGTTTAAAGGAAAGAAGAATTGGTATACACAACCAATTCTACACTACATATGCATGAATTCACAACTAACTTTGGTTGTTAATTGTCCTCACTCATCACATGTTAAAAAAATGTATTGAGCAACTATAATAGTATAAATAATGGTTAAAAAAATTGGCTGAAAGCATGAATAGGTGGACAATTTGGACTATCACACTTGTAATTTTTCTAGATTACATACAAATGTACAATTTAAAGCCATATTAAAAATTAACATTATCAAATTTTTAATTATTCATGTTGTCATAGATTTTAATGGGAATCATTGTAAAAATTTTGGATGAATTCTAAGAAGATTATTGACTTGTAATGGACTTTTGAAATGACAACATTATGTTTGTCCCTGAAGGGGACATTACTCAAAAAAAGTAGAAAATACATGAGAAAAAATATAGGGTGCAATATATTGGTTGTGAGGTAAAAATTATAAATTAATTAGTTTAGAAATAGGGTGATATATATTTTGAAAACCATATTATAATAAATATAATGTATGTGTAAATCTGTAATATTAGAAAATTTTTATATAAAAAATAGCATGTGCATTATAAAATAAAACTATTAGTTATTAGTAGGCTCAATTATTATGAAATAATGTTAATTAATTATCTTTTGATTGTATATGATGTTTATAGGGTCAATTGATTGAGGCAAAATTGAGTTTCAAACATTGGAAATAGAAAATTGAAATGTTGTTATGTCTATATCATCATAGGTGTGATGTAATTGATACTAATTAGGTGGATGTAGATTCTATTATATCTATTATCATTATGAATTATGAGAAGGAAAAAAGACATTTATTGGTTAGATTGTTTTGATGCAAATTCTTCAATTGAATTTTTGACTAATAAAATTTTTTAATTGCAATTTTTTAATTTCAATTACATTCCATACTTTCATTTTTGTTTTAACCTCGAACTTTTTTAGTTTCAAATTCTGTAAATCTAAAAATTTAAAATAATATAGGGTATTGCAATTGGATTCTAGAATATAGGGTGGTTAAAATATGTGCATATTAGAAAATTAAATAATAATAGGGTGGGGGGAAATATAAATCCAAAATCTAATACCCCCCCCCCAAATAGTCATTCGATGCATGTATTTGACAAAAATAACATTAAGTGTCCCCCCCATGTGTTTGTCACATAGAGAAAATGAAAAATGTGGATTCAAAAAATATGCCAAAGTAGTGTCAAAATAAAAATGAAGCATCATCAAATGAAGAATTTATTAATGAAGTGCATGAAACTTTCCTTACATATATATAATTTTTAAAAGTTTCAAATGACATAATTGTTGTCAATTTTTATCCTTGAAAGTCCATTTCACATTAAAAATTTTAATCTTTTGCATGGATTTTTTAATCAATCACATGTTTAAAATATTCATAAGTTGGCTTATTAATATTTATGATTAAAAACGTAAGGGATAATTATAGGATTTATGATTTGATAATTGTTAAAATTGCAAAAAAATCGTTAGTGTTTGATTATGGATTCTCAAACACCATTTTTGAGCCACCTAACCATGCTTTCATTCGACCATGTTATGCATGTGTTGAGCCATAGCCCAACCTATTGAATCTATCCATTGAATTTTGGGATTCTCTTCCAAATTTAGGAAATCAAATGGTTCTTTATATGCCCCATATTCAAGCATGGGCCTATCATGCTTCAAAATGGCAAACTGAAAAAAATTTCTATGTTTATCCCCCACCACCCCATTAACAACTTGTTGAAACATTAATTCCCTACCCTTGCATGCATAAGTAGTTTCATTTTTAACATGTTTACAAATCTTGGCCATGTAACACTCCCCTTTTATCACCTTTCTCAAAGTTTTTTTTGCCTTTATGGGTAAACTTATTTTAGGAACATCACACCCCAAATTTCTAATACCCATCCAACTTTAGGACAACATAGCATTGACATAAAAAAAAACTTTTCATTCCAAATTATTTATCGAAAGGTTACCTAAGTCATAATTCAAAACTTTAATTAAATTTACAAAAAAATGTGTTTTGATGTGGAAATTAATGCATAAGGAAAAGTTTTTAAAATGTAACACAAGGGATTTTTTTTATCAGGAACACAAAAGGGTGAAAGCATGGTAAAATATATATACAGAAAAAGTAGTGTAAGCAACAAAATACAAGGGTCCCTAAATAAAAGGACTAACAACTAGATGATTTTATGGGCATAGTAATATTTTTTGGGGGTACATTATTTCTTAAATTTTGTTTGCATGGACTTCAAAAACTAAATTGTTGTAATCATGTTTTTGAAAGCTACTTGCAAGTACTTGAATTGGACCTAAAATTTGTGGTGGTTTGAAAAAAAAAGTTCAAGTATTTGAAAGTAGGTGAAATATTTTTGGAAATATTTGGTTTTTTTTCAAGCACCTCAATATTGATGTGGTGAAAATTCTAATATTATTTTTTTGGTTAATGAATTTTTTTTTCATAATTAAAATTATCCCCAACCCTTAAAAAATGACATAATTTTTGGGGATATTTTTGGGGTACTTTTTCAGGTCCGACTGATATGATAAAAATTGCTTTGAAAAGCTAGAAGGATGCCGGAGATGCCCATGAATAAAACTAAAAGTTTCATTTGTTTTGAAATGTTATAATAAGGTTAAAAATTTGAAAGATTGTTATTTTAATGTTTTCAAGTAGAAAACAAGGTAATAAAATATCTTTCTTACACCCAAAAATAATTTTTTTTTCTTGGATGTTAATTTTTAACAACACTTCAAATGCCAACCTACTTGATGTCTTTTATAAATAATTGATTGAATCAATTTTCATTTAGTTATGAATTTTTGAATTCCTAAAAGGCCATTGATGTCAAGAACACAAATGATAACTATTTTCAAGTTTTTTTTTTTTTAATGATTAATTTGGATCATTCTCTTGTGCATGTACTAAATAAATAAGAAAATATATCTAATGTGTAAGTGTAAGGACACTTAAAAGAAAGGAGTCATGAATGGGTTAAGAATGGTTCAAGAATCAAAATGCTAATGCATATTATAAGTTTTTAGGGGATCATTCTCTTGTGCATGTACTAAATAAGTAAGAAAATATATCTAATGTGTAAGTGTAAGGACACTTAAAAGAAAAGAGTCATGAATGGGTTAAGAATAGTTCAAGAATCAAAATGCTAATGCATATTATAGGTTTTTAGGCGTTCATTATATTTCATGAATGTGTGCATAGGTGGGGAAAACATAACCCACCTAATCCAATCAAATAAACCAATGCATAAGTAGATGGAATTTTATTTTAAAATTGGGTCCAACTTTCTTATGATTTTGGCAAGGTGGTTCCTAGTGGTACCACCCAAGGATATTTTCAAAAGCAAATTACCCAAACTATTGGGAACAAAAGACTTTTGCAACCAACATGTTTCAAAAAAAGTCCCATTTAGGTGCAAGGAGCTTAACTTATTGTTCAATGCAAAAATATATTTTGCATTTCATAGTGTGCACACAACCATTAAAACCAACTTGCAATTCAACCCAAGGTAGCTTTGTTGCCCATCCAACTTGAAATTTATGTGTTGGGTCATAAGACCGTTTTTTTTTTGTTTCTAGAGCTAACACATCAAAAGGAGGAAACATAACTATGCATCAATTCCAAACAGTTTTGGAGGAGAATCTAGTGGGGATGATTTTATACTTAAAGAATCACTCAAATTGAAGACTTGCACATTAATTGTGGGTTGTTGACTGCCAAAAGCATTAGAAATGTTACAAAACCCTACAACATTATTAAATGAAGCCACATCATGAAGAACAATCGGAATAAAATCAATAGGGTTGTGGGAAAACAAAAAATATTTTTGTGAGTTTCATTTGCGGTGGCACAAGAGGTGGTGTCGTCTTCTTGAACCTTAAGATGATACATAAGCTAGCAGAAAAAAAATTACAATAAAAAATGAACATTGAACAGTAAGAATAATTAGGATTTAAGGTTTTAGAATGACTCACCAGTTGCTTTGAATAAGAATGAAAAAGTATAAACTAAACATAAAAAAGAGGAGATATTGTCATTAGGATTTAGGAGCCAATAATTAAGGTTCAAGGTTCTTGAACAACTCAATTGCCTTGAACAAAAACAAGCTAAACAAGTACTAAAGAATCAAAACTTTAGATAGAAAATGTAGCCTAAGGCCCAATAGTTGGGAATTGGGGTTTAAGGCTCTTGAGCAACTTAGCACTGAACAATCATGATTCATGACCAAATAGGTTACAACATTGAATAAGTAAGACACTACATATGATATTGTAACATGGGCCTAACAATAGGAATTAAGGTTTAAAGTTCTTGAGCGACTCAACATTGAACAATCATGGTCGAACATGTTATAATATTTAACAAATAAGTGCATATGATGTTGTAGCTAGGGCCCAACAACCTAATAGAATTGGTAGGTATTAGTTTGGGTATCAATTATATTAATACCCAACATGGTATCCACCCAAAATGATATATATGTTGGGAAAACCAGTTTAATATATATATATATATATATATATATATATATATTAGGTCATTTCAAAACCTAAACCTCAAGTAGGTTATGATACAACCCTTCAAATCCAATTTTTACCTAGTTAATAAGGTTTTAAGCAGTTGTTGCACAATGCAATGATAAGGAAAGAAACAAGAACCTTTTATTTATATGAAAGGAACCCAATTTCTTTTGGGCCCACCATGTTTTTTTGTTTGTTTCTTGTGTATTTTTGCATTTTTGGATTGTTTTTGTTATATTTGCATTATTGCTCATTGTTGCCCTATTGTTAAACCAAATACTAGCACTACTTTTATTTGATGCCTTATTGTTGCTCATAGTTGCTTTATTATTTATCTTACTTCCCCCTTTTTGTGCTATTGGTACTCCCCCCTCCCACCTTGAATTTGCAAATTACTTATAATTGCTTGCATTGTTTGCATGTATATGGTTTATTGAAACTAAGTAATCACAATGACCAAATTGTTAGGCTTTCTCAACTTTGGCCCCTTAACAAATTATGCAAATATGGAATGGTACATGTGGTGTGCAATTTTAAGATTTTCATAAATGAAAATGAGATTGCATTGGAAGAAATAATTTAGAAGGGAAGGTTTGAAACATTTGAAACATTACCAAGTTCACAATTAAATAATGATGAAACATTGCATTTCATCATGAAAACTTTGCATGAACAAATAATCAATTGAAAACCTCATGGCAAAAAAATGTTGTGTTGGGCACTTTACTATGTTAATGATGGGTCAAATGTGGATGTGGATGTACAGTAATTGATGTGTTGTGTGATTTGTTATAATAATCCAATTTTTTTGTAATTATCAACCAAAGGACAAGGTTAATTAAAGGTCTAGTGTCTTATTTCAAGAATATTGGTATAATTACATTGAACTGGAAATTAACATGTGCATGTAAACTGTGGATTAATTGTAAAGAAATTTTAAGATGAAGTGAACAATAACATGAAAAGTCCAATGCAAACATAACTTGCAAAGGAAAGGCACGTAGTAATTGTGAATGCAATCTCTAACTTTTTTAGGGCCATAAAACCTTATAAAAAGGATAATTTGCACCATAAAGTGTTTTTATAAAACTTGGGTCTTTTTGTCAAAAATCATTTCCCCATTTAGTTTGTTGAAAGTATTTTGCTAAAGTGTTTGCAATTATGCCCTTGTGTTGTGATCCCTTTCAAAAAACCTTCAATCAAGAAGTGTTATTAAACATAAATTGAAAAAACAAAATAAACATAATGTCTTACTAATTTTTGTAGATTGTGTTTCTAGAATTACAAGTTTTGATTTTTGGATGTCCAAAAGAGTGCATGATATTTTTGCATATTACAATTGATTTGTTTGAAGCATCTAAAACTTCAAATCAAACATTGGCAAGGAATCTATAAAATCTTTTAGAGCCTGTGAAAAATGAAAGGTCAAATTTCAACACCATGACAACTTTTTTGAAGTTAATAGTCAATTTTGAAACCTTGGGTATAGTTGAAAGCTTTTAAGGGACGTGTTTTGGACATGCCTTCCCCAAGGCTTGCCAATATGGAATCATTGAATAGAGAATGTGCAAAGGCTTGAGATACGTTACTATTAAATCCACCTTAACACATTTGAATAAATGCATAACATGGTTTTTAAAAATCAAGAAAAGGAAAACAAAAGTGGATGAAGGTGTGTTCACATTAACAAGGGCCACAATATGATAACCAATCTTTAGTTTTTCATGTTTTTATGTCAAAATTTGTATTAATGTTGCAAGTTTTTAATTTGTTTACATCACAATGCTTCTAATATATTATGGAAACATATGGTATGATTTGGAACGAATTTAATGAAAATAAAATACTTAAAAACACTCATTAAGCACTATAACCATTGTTTATTTAACATTATTAAAATTCATATTTTTGGGGAAATTATTTAAACATGGCATATTTTGGGGGAGGTTCTTTAAACAATTATTTACATGATAATATATTGTAACATACTATTGAATCAAATTTGATTTTAAACTTTCAAATGAAAGATTCTTAAAATATTATGGGAATATTTCAAGATAAACAATCACATAAATGGGTGGGTGTGGTTCTTATTAGTGTGGGTGCACTCATGAAAGCTTGCATTATTGCATGCCTTAAGCCTGAAAATTGAACATACGGGTTAAAACAAGATAAAATACAAGTTGTCATATTTGGTTTTTTTGATACTATTTTGAATAATGTCAATGAAGAATTTTCCCTTAAGATTGGAGAATTGATTTGTGCAAGTTTGCAAACAAAGTGACCATGTTTCAAAAAACTCTTCAATTCAAAGAAACTATTGTCCTTTGTTATAACAAGTAGGCTAGTGTTAGGGTCATTCACCCTATACCACCTCCTTTCACATGGCATATGTTGCAAATTATGGTCAACACTTCATCTTTGATTGTCATTGCTTGTGTTTCAAACTAGTCAAAGGGTCATTGTTGTTGAGTAACGTTGAAGAAATGATCCATCATCCTATTTTGGATGTTTTATTGATGATGGTTTAGGCTTGGATATTGAGTTTGGAGGTCTTGCAAGAAACATAAAGAAGGAAGTTTGTGGGGTCATTGATTTTATTCTTTCCTTCTTGACAAGATATGATGAGTTTTCATCATATCTTTCCTTTAAACTTCTTGACACGGAAAGTTCATAATATGCTAGCCCTAATGCTAAATCTTAGATTCAAGAGTTTGAGATTGAACTCTTCTTTTATTGGTCATGAGTATTGTTGAAGAGTATGATAAGAAATCCTTGTTTCCTATGCTCTTGAAATTTTATTATCATTTGCATCCACTATCTCAAGTTGAAAATTCTTTTATTAACAACATTGATCAATATAACAATTTGAATATATTTGAAATGATTACAACCACCAATGAACTTGTGAAAAGCTTGTTAATTGGGAACTACTAGTATTTCAAAGGTTTCAAATTGATGCAAAGGACATCAAGTGCCATTTGAAGTGATGAAGGAAACATGAATACATTTGTTGTCATTTGTCAACTTTTTAGCTAGACAAATCTTGGGGGATTGTAGGTTTTTAAATTGAAATTGAATGAATCTTTTCTTTTCTTTTTGCTTGTAAACATATAACCTTCAAAAATTGATCTCTATGAATAAGACTTGGTTGAATGATGCAAAGGTTTGTTGCCAAACTCTTTCTAATTTGGTGGAATTGATAACGTTTGAAATGCACTTAGAGAACGAATTAGATGAGTTTGAAAGGTCATTTGAGCAAGATGAATTAAAAAAAAGACTAATCTTATGCTATTTGATTTAAATTATATTTAAATTTTGATCTTATGTTTTTTATCTAAATATTAAATCTTAGTCATGAAGCTTGCTGTTTTTTCTCTTGACTCTTGAAATATTTGAAATTTCAAAAATTATCTTTATAGTAAACAAAAATCTTAAATTGATGTCAAAGAACCATTCAAATATAACGGACTAATGTGAATGAAGTAAGAGCCAGTTGTGAAAGAACCAGTCTTGAATGAGGAAAAAACAATTTAGGAATCAAAGGGTATTAAAATTGAGATTTATTTTTTGATGGAACCATCTAGGTTATTTGATTATAAAATATGCAGAACCAGATCACCTGGTTATTGAAAAAAAGTTAATAACCGGCCAAACACTGGTGTCTAGCTGGTTTATTTGGTCAAATGGTTTATCTATATGATGGAATCCAGCTATAATATCATCATGACCTCATGCATGGATATAGGTAGATAGGGGTTTTCTTTCATTCCAAAATTTTGATATTGAAATTTTGATGATTTATTTCCCAAAAATAAAGAAAAATTAGTGGAATTCACACTAGAAAATAAGAAATTCCCAATTTTTTTTTGTTTAAAAAAAAAAGACAAAATTGGTGGGGTAAAACCACTGCAGCAGGTAGATGACACAATTGAGTAAGTGTAAATGTACCCTAAACCCTAAACCCAACAGCATCCACTCCTTGAGCATTAAAATTCAGGGAGTACCCATCCTGGCCTCCTACACTATATTATAAGCTAAGCATTAAATTTGGCACTGGGTATTTCCCAACATGCTTAGATGGCCTTGGCCCTTGGGTGAAAAGTGAAAACCAGTAGGTATAAGTCTGGTGGGTATATAAGCCCTGTGCCTGCCACTTGGTAACCTATTAGGTTGGTATGACTTGATAACCTACAATTAGTACAGATGGTACTGGTATAACCATCCTCATACCAGTACCTTTTTGCAATACCTAATTGCACTACTTTTCATTGCTCATAATAGATTATAGAACCTTTTGGATTGTGTCAGGTTTGCCTTGAAAGGATTTTAATATATATTAACAGTGCTGATGAGGATTTTTTTTCTGTCTTTTAAAAATTTTCCCTTTAAGATGTTCTTCTCTGTATCTTGTGCTTCTGTTGCAATTCCAATTCCACAATTAATTAACTGGTGTATGCCACATGCCAATACTGAATGCTTTTACATTATGGATATTCCAATTTACCCTATTTTCATCCATTTATGTCTGTAGGGGAAACATGGGGTAGATATTTTCCATTTACACCTACTTGGCAAATATATATATATATAGGCCTCAACAAATTTCCAATTGGTTAATATGTAAACTTAAATTACTTAATAAAAAATAAAATTGCAACTCAATCATAAATTGAACAAGAAAAAATAAAGTGAGATACCTACCAAATTAATTAGAATGAGATTTTTGAATTAATGAAGTATCACATCACTTGCCTCTTCCCCTTTACTTCTAGAGCTCTAAGATTTAGCCTTTTAGGCTAGTTGTAAATTACTAAGTACTTTGGTATCGTTATGCTCGAATTTCAGTTATATTTAACAAGAAGTTTCAAACTACTTCTAGTGTTAAGGTATTGTAAGTGCCCAAGTTAATGCATAGTCCTTGCCTAAAGACATGGCCCAACAAAAAGCCAGTTTCAAATCTTCCACCCTGGGGTCTAAACAAAAATCCTAACCCTGATCAAACTGAACCAGTTCAGGTGCAAACACAATTCAAATCCAACACAAACTCCTCTCGGTAATCAGGCAAATTTAGTGCAACAACGCCCAAAAATGCTACCTGGAAGCAATACTTCCTCCCTGGGATGAGGCAGGGCACAACAAAGTGAACCATAAAAGTGGCCCCATTCTAGTGTGCAAAATGTTGCATACTGTTTCAGTGTGCTGCCCATTCCTTGCAGGCATTGTGATTCTTGTTTTGGAAGTTGGGAATGAATGAGACTTTCTTGCCTACAAGACCTTCTTAATTCAATGTATGTCATAGCGACAATATGATGGCCTGATTGATTCTCTGCATATGGCACTGAGGATGCACCTGTGTTTCTGACTTTATTCCAGAGAGTGCACACTTCACAGCAATATAATTGCATTTTAAACTACACAATACTAAGTTTATCAGACTTGAACAATGAAAGTGTTATCGGTAGGTAAGGGTTGTCAAGTGTTGTTCAAAATGTTGGTGCTACTGATTAGTTGCATCAATGAGCTTTGCATTCAAAGTACATTGCTAGTGAGTCGTATTGTATTGGAATAGAAAAAATGTTTAAAAAAGGTTTAGTTTTATCTTTCAATAATAATGGGATAATTGCATTGAAAAAACATGTAGATGAAAACCATGGATTAATTGAAAAAAATTGAGGAAAAATGCGAACAACATGAAAAGTCTAATGAAAAGACAACCTATAAAGAAAAGGTTTTTAATTAGTGCGAGTGCAATCTTCAAATTTTTTGTGGCCATGGATTCTTTCAAAAAGGATAATGTGCATCAAAAAGACTTTTTTTGGAGAATTAGGGTCTTCTAGTTCTTGAAAACCATTTACTCATTTAGTTTGTTGAGAGTATTTGATTGAAATGTTTGGTGATGCAATTATGCCTTTGTGTTGTTTTTCCTTCCAAAAGACTTTTAATCAAGACATGTCATTGGACTTGATTGAAAAGGCAAAACAAACATATGTTTTACCAATTTAACAAATTGTGTTTTTATTATTAAAAGTTGTGATCTTTAGATCTCTAAAGGGGCACATGACACTTTTACATTGGTTGTGAATTTCTTATGGAAGAAATGGATGCCAAAACATATTATAATTAACTTGTTTGACACATTTGAAACTTCAAAGTAGGTATCGGCAAGAAATTTGCAAGACCTCTTATAGTAGTATGGATTAACAAAGAAAATGCTTACTTATATTAGTGATGAAAAGTCAAATCTGAATATCATGATAGTTGTTTTGAAGTTAGAAGTTAATTGTGAAACTTTGAGTGTGACAGAAAGTTTTGAGGGCACATGTTTTGGACATGCCTTTGAAGTCTTGTTGATATGCAATTGTTGAAAAAATAGTGTGTAAAGGTTTGAAATATTTTTCCATCAAATCTACCCAAGCATATTTGCAAATATCTATAACATGGCCTAAATTTTCAAAAAATAATAAACAAGAATATGGACAAAAGCTTGTAAGTTTGTAAGCAAAGTGAACATATTTCAAGAAGTTTTCCAATGCAAAAAAATCATTCTCCTTTGCTATAGCAAGTAGACTTGTCTTAGTGTCATTGGCAATGTACACCATCCTCTCACATGATATATATTATAAATTATTGTAAACATTTTATTTCTTGTTTCAATGCTTGTGTTTTAAACCAATCAAGAGGTTATTGGTTGTTGAATGCCTTGCATGTAGCCATATCCATGAACCTTAAACTAAAGGAAGGAATGAATCATCTTCTTGTTTTGGATGCTTTCATTGATGATGATTCAAACCTAGATATTGAATTGGGAACTTTTGCAAGGAATGTGAAGAAGGAAGTTTGTGGGGTCATTGACTTTTTCCTTTCCTTCTTGAAAACACATGATGTGACGAGAATTCACAATATATTATCCCTAATGTTAAATCTTAAATTTAAAATTTTAAAATTAATCTCTTGTTTTTTTTGGTCATGAACAAGGGATGGACATAGTTGAAAAATATGATAGGAGATCCTTGTTTCCTATGCTTTTGAAGTCTTTGTCATTATTTGCATCCATTATTCAAGATTAAAAGTTTTTTTTGTTGACACAAATGATGAATAATATAGCAATTTGAACATTTTTGAGATGATAGAAAGTATTTACAAAAGATTTTGTAAGTCAAGAGATGTTGATATTTCAAAAATATCAAGTGAACACAAAAAATCATCAAGTGCCATTTAGAGTGGTAGAGGAGATAGAATTTGTGTTCCAAATTGTTGGCTTTTTAGTTCAACAAATATTGGGGATTATAAATTTTCAAATTAAAATTAAAAGATTTTTTTCCCTCATTGGTATACTCACCAATTTGAAGAAATGTTCTTTATAATCGGATAATTTTGAAAAGTTAAATTTTTGAATATAAAGTGGCCAAATGATGCCAAGGTTGGTTGCAAGGCCCTTTTACTTTGGTGGAATGGATAGATTTTGAAATAGACTTGAAGAGAAAATTAGATGAGTTTGAAGATTCATTTGAGTGAGATGAATTGAAAAAAGACTAATTTTTTCTTGACTATTTTTCGTTTTGGATACTAGATTTTGGTAATGAAGCTTGCAAGTTTTTCTCTTGGCTCATGAGAATATTAAAAATTTGCAATTTTTTAATATTTCATCTAAATCTAAAATTGATATTAAAGAACTAGCTAAATATAGTTGACTAATCTAAATGAAACAAGAATGGGTTGTAAAAGAATCAATCATGCATAAGACAAAAAATAAATCAGGAAAGATATTCAAATTAAGAAAAATAAATTAATAGAACCGCCTTATTTTTTTAATTAATTTCTTAAAAAAACCAGATCAGCTGGTTTTTAATAACCGCCCAACACTGTTTTGGACCCAAGGAAAGGATATTGGTGGAAATTGGAGGAGGGGCTTTTGTCCAATATATAATTCACAGGGATGATCAAGTCTTCCTTCACAATTCTCCCTTAAATCATCACACCAAAACATTCACCATTCTTTCATTACTTGACACTTGTCCTTTGTTCTAGTTAAATGGAGCTTATGTTTAGTGTTTACCCATGTTGTTTGGTAGTTGTTCACACTTTACCACCTTTTTTTTTCTTTCTCTTTCTTTTTCCCTTTGTTGAATTGGAACTGGAACTGGGATAGCCTAATCAGCCTGGAGGCAACAATAATCAGGCCTAAAAATAACCATAATTAGCTTTACAATAACAAGAATCAGGCTTAAAATAACCTTACTCAGCACTAACCTTGATCTTAAATATGCCTATAGCTTTAATTATGTCTTATAAACATTAACCAAGCCATTCGACAATTAAGTGAAACTGCCAAAATCATTAATCAAATAATCAAGAAGTGGGAACTGGGAAAATTATCAATCGCAATATCTAGAACTGGAAATGTCTTCCTAAAAAAGAAAAATCAATTAGTCATATATTCCCAATAATATTGAACAATTATAGGGTTTCATAATAAGGCTAAGTTCAGGGTCCCCTCATGTTTTTGGGTGATTCTTCCTTATGTTTTGCAACAAGATCCTTTATGTTAACATCTTGGACCAAATTAAGTTAAAATTTATGTCTCAAAACCAGACTGAATTTTTTTTTTTCCAAAAAGAAGAACTACCCAACACTAATACATACCTCAAGAAAGGTAAATATTTAGGCACATTTGGCACATTTATTTTAAAATCAGAAATGCCTTAAAATTCAAAAAATAATATTATTCAAATTCTGAATTGTGCATTTTGACATTATTGAATGTTTCACCTTAACTAATGTATAGGTCCACCAAATGACAATGTATGAAATGCACATTATTTTTGCACCTCATTGAGGACAATTTCCAATTGGATCATCAAGAGTTTCACTAACATCCATCCAAAACAAGCATAGTAATGCACTTGGAAAAAATTCCTAAGTGTATTTGGAGGGCACCTTTTATGAATAGCCTTCCTAGAAAAGAGGAGGGACTTTCCAGCTACTCCTTAAGAGAGGGAAGGAAATTACTTTACTTAAGGTGCATTCACACTTGGTGTTAAGGACTCTAGTATTAAGTTCCCTAACACCAAGCTAGTCATTTAGAACCTAAACCTATTTACCATGAAGATTTTATGTTAAGTTAAAATTCACTTAATATTAAATAATCACCCATTTAACGTTGGGTGCCACCTAAGATGCCACCTAGATTTTCACTTAACACCGACTTAACATTAGGTGTGAATGTGCCTTTATAGGCACAAGATCCCTTGCACTCTTAAAGAGTGAGAATAATAACCTCCCCTTTGCATGCCTCATGTTTAGGTTGATGAAAATCTTCACCTTGTACTGTCCAAAGAGTAAAGCTCACAGGCATGGGACATTCCCAACCCATACTGCCTCCTCCTAGGCCCCTTATTTTCAGATTACCCCATCATCGGGCTTTACCCTACACATAAAGAACCAGGGATCCCTTTGTTGGCCTTGCCTTGTAAGGCGGGGATATTGTGTTGAGAATCATTATAGAGTATAGTAGCTTCAAGGGATTTCGCCCCCTATCAACTAGGTGAGATGATTCATCCTAATTTGGTTGTCAAAGATTCACATTCATCTTTTGACAATTTTTTTTCTCTTCCACCTCCTCAAATGTGCACCCAGCCCAACTGACTTTGCGACCAATCCATAACCACAAAACTAAATATGAAAATATTTCCTACAAAAATGGTTATGGCACCCATCATATGCAAAAAAAAAAAAATGTAATTCTTTCAAAATGTGACAATGTTATTGGAAAATTCAAATACACATGCAATGACAAATCTTCTTCTTTTTTTGGCCCGAGATTTTGTACAAGTGTGAAAAATAAATATGAAAAGAGAGTACTTGGTCACTTTTTTAAAAAGAAAAAGTCATTAGATTTGCAGAAAATTAAAAATCATGTTGTGACAATTTCCTATTGATTCTGGTTTGGTAACAAAATTTTAAATGTTTAAATAGGTTTCTAGAACATGTCATCATTTAATGTGAGATCCCTTTTGGGTTCCTCATAACTAATGTGATGTTAAAAAATGAAAAATTATATTTATATATATGTTGAAAATTTTCAACATTTCCAAAAAATGTATAATTAGTGTCAAACTGGCCCAGGGACTAGAGTATAGTCTGAGTATTGTGTTGGCAGAGAAGCATCTTCTTGTCTATTATTGAGAAAGGGAACACTGCCATAATCATCTGTATTCTGAACTCATTGCAAAAGGCTGTAGAAATTGAAAAGTTAAAATATGCTCAAATTGCTCAATAATGTAAATACATACACAAGTGTGCACACACACACACACACACACAATCCAATAATTTCCTAAGCATGTAACCAGGTTTTGGGTCTTATTTCCAGTACCTATGTCAGTGTTTCCCAGAGTGGGGATGATGGATCAATCTATGGTGGTGGTCTGGAGTCTTCTCTGGACTCTCTCTGTCTATTCAAGAATGCTACTCCCCATGGCAGAAAATAATATACAAGAAATTGTTGAAAATAGGCTATCCATAGAATAATAATTTCTTAAATTGTGAATCATTGGTGGAAACTGTTTTAAGCTTTGGAACCATTCACACCCATTGAAAAATCATTTACCGTATACAGCCTTATTTCACATTCCTAGGTGGACCGGACCTTACCGTAGTACGAATTGGGTTTTGGGGTGTCTGTCCTATTGACGCACTATTTCAACAGGCAGCCATCCCCCTTGTTTTACTTTTGTTGGGCCGTGCTGTCAGTTTCCGTTGTAATGTGAATTAGGTGCAGAACATGATTGAGATTTTTTATATATAGTGAATTGAATTGACGGTGGTGACTATGCTTTGAGATGTGGTTTGGGACCTGAATCATTGGTTGGAGAAACTGGTTACAGTTTGGAACAGGCCCTGGTAGAACCCTTTACCACCTATGGAACAGTCGTTTGCATCACCAGCTGATTCTTCTAGTGTAATAAGAGACTGCCTTATAGAATGCTTTTCTTTTACTTCTGCTGTTCACAGGGCATTTTGAAAAAGGGGCATGTCCTCTATGATGATGGTTGTTTTGATTTTTTGAAACTCCACAAATTTTTTTTCATTTTTTGGGATTTGAAGAAATTTTCCAACTAGGAAGGATTTGTTTTACTCTGATCCAATTTTTTCACCATTGTCAAACCCAAAAATGGAAATTGGTCATATATAGACATAACGCAAAGTTTTATCTTTTGGCATTTTGTTTTGCACATCGACGTTCCAAGGCTATATAGTTATAAAGTCCTTAATAAAAAGGATTGATCGTAAACGTTTTATCAATTGATGTCCGGTTGTTGATTTATTGTTCAATAACTGAATAAACAAAAAAATTAAAAATAAGAAATGGAGGTTCAATTGGACCTGTTGACACATAACACCTCCATTTTGACATAGAATATATAATTTGAAAAAGCTGAAGAGTAAGAAAATTGAAGCCACCCAGATTCAGTATGGCTGAGTTCAATTGTCAAGGTTGATAGTATGCAAGAATTGGCACAACCCTATTTTCAGTGTCAAAAAATACATTGTTACACACAAGGGTTGATGAAAGCACTGGAAATTGTAGAGAGTTTGAGAAAAATATAAAATGACGACATCATGAGTCTGAAAGTTGGGATTGCCACTTAAAGCAGCACTTTGATGAAACGATCCTTTCAAGAAGCACAATGAGCTTGAGACACTAATCTGCTACAATAGAAAACATTTCTACAGTAGGAAACTCACAGCAAACATGACACAATAGAATTTACATGGATTCCAAATTGTCACAACCAGCTTCTCCTTATTTGTACCTTCTTGGGCAGCAAGCTCTGAGTCCACATGGGGATGGGGAAATTTGGAGGTACCAAAACTAAAGGTTCTTATGTGACCTAAAGGCATGTCCTGTGTGTTGCTGTACGTAGTTAGGGTTTTACCTTGTTGTGCTTTGCTACATGGTGATGTGACCATCACCTTTTTGGTAGTTGGTCTTTGAAGGAAGGTGATGGCGGCCAGTAATGACATTGCCATTATTAAATTTCTTCTATACTTGGTTTGTGTTGTAAGTTTGGTGTGCTGGCTTAGAAGTTTTCTACGGATTCTCTATGTGGAGGCATTGTGCGGAGGAAATGCAAGAAGGATGGACCAAGGGAGTTAGAAGGAGGATTTAAGGCAAGCAATGCTCTTATCAAAGGACGGACCTAGAAAAGCTAGGTACCACTGTTTTGTGAAATCGTGTGGTTCTTCTGTTTAATTTTGTTCTCTGCAACAAGGTTATATCGAACTTTTAGTTTCCGCTGATAGGTATAGCTTTATGTGAAGTTGTAGAATAGAGCAGTGTCAATAATTTTTTTTGTGTTTTCCTTGACTTGAAACTAGAGATATGGAAAGGATGATAATGTTAAGGTTCATGAGTCGAACAAGTCCCATGCACAAAAGGTTGGGTAGAATTCATCTCTATTGTGTGATGATGGTGTAAAGGTACCTTGGTTTGGGAATGCACCATTGAGAAGACAAGGGTGGATATTCTAGGTTTGTACCTTTGTAAACATGGGATGATACTTGTCCATAGACTTGAGAGGTGAACACAAAGAGTTCTGATCCATGTTTTCCAATCTAGGGTTGTTAAGGATTACAAAACAGTGTGCATAATGTGTATTGATTTCTAAAGTTTGGTGTTGGTCACTAGGAGTATGTTTCCAGGACACTATAAATAAAAACTTTCTAGTGTGCGGATGAGTTGTGTATGGGAATGGTAATGCAGATAGTGTAGTATGGAAATCTTCTATGCCCCAATTTTGGTATCAGGTAATGCAAACAATATAATAGGCATATGTTTTGCGCCCCAATTTTGGTTACACTGTAACAGCTGATTTTTCCCCTATGATTATGAAGTACTTGCACACAAATTATACAATTGAGAATTATATGACATTCAATTGGTTTTTGATATGTAAGGTTATTGGGAAATTCCAGATTTCAAATAGGTTGAAGGATTTCTCTACCAATATATTAATCTTCCTTGCTAAAAGATGAGTGGATTATACATCCTCTGCCTTGGAATTTCACATATCATAGACTATGCATAGGAAACTGAAACAAGAACGAGCTAAAGTCAAAGTTTATCTACATTATGATGCCCTTTAACCCCAATCCCTAGAAAGTAATAAACTCTCAGAAAAATTTAGGTTGTTTCATGTCTTTTCTTCTTTTTGGATTGTGTAGTTTAACATTATGGTTGTGAACTTGACTAAAGAGGTTTTTTCAATCTTATATTGAAGTTTTCTAACCTTTTTTAGCCTTGGGAGTTAGGGAATGCACTTTGGATTTACATTATGAAAAATGGGGATCAACAAGGTTCTTTACCATCAATACCACTTGACAAACTTAGGGGTTTGTCAAATTAAATAACTATTTGCAATTCAAAAAAATGACAACAAATAACGTGATAACAAGCATATCCCATCTTGTATAGTCATTTTATCCTTTTGATGAAGGTGTTTGAGTTTGCAATTGTGACTCTTGTCACCACCATTTGTGACAATAAAGACAACAACAAAAAACAATGCATCAATGTTGTAGACAAACTTCAAGGTTATACAAAATACTTTGCTAAATTTGAAAAATAAAAACACCAACTTCATGGACTTGACAACTTGAAAGGCTTTCCTTATATTTGGCTCCAATAAAATGGTCCTTCATTTTTTGGGGGGATGTTCCCAATAAAAATGGCCTAGGTGTGCATGGCATTTGCTGAAAATGGCCTAGATGTGCATGGCATTTACTAAAAATGCACCTTTTCATGTGCAAGTGTTTCTTCAATCATGAGGACAAATCTCTCACCCCTAACAACCACCAAAGTAAAAAAAGTTTGTAAAGATTATACTATGGGGGAAGAACAAAAAGCCAAGACAACTTTCTCCCTTAAGTTGCCACCCTTTTTAGTAGACTCCCAACCAACAACTACAATGGAAATACAAAGAACAAAACAACAATATGTGGGCAAGGATGCACTTAATCACAACAACTCCAATTGTGACTTGTGATAGTAGTTTCAAACTTTGCATTTTTTTCACTAAAAGAGGAAAACTTTCAAGGTCAAAATTTAGAAGGAGAAGTTTGAAAGAAGAAGAAGAAGAAGGAATGAAAGAAGGAGGAACACTTACCCTTAAACTTTAAACCTAAACCCAAAGACCTTAAACCCTAATTACACCCAAGATTGGAAATCTTCCAAGACCTAAAATTTTCAAGCTAAATATTAAGAGTTAGTATTGAGCCAAAATTTGAACCAAAAACTTGGAATTGACCAACATTAGTTGCTACCTACTTTTTAATTATTTTTAGTTGTCAATTTAAGTCTTATCTTATGAAGTCAATAAGAGCAAAAAGTTTACAAGTCATAATTTCCCTATTCAAAATCTTTAAATAAATGTCATGTTAACAATCTTTTTCAAAACCTCAATTATAATTTTAATACCTACCCTAGCATTATCATGGTTGTACCATCTTATTAAGGTAATTGTCACATGTGCTAGATTTAGTACACAATGAGTGACAACATTTTCCAATACTAATAGATGTCATTTCACTTTGATGGATCACATTCCTTGAATCTGTGGTAAGAATTTTCATACCTGTTATATAGAGTTTTTTTGATATTGACACTTGTAGCACTAAATACACAAGATTAGTTTTCTTTTAACACCTTTAAGAATTAATATGCAATCCATCCTAGAACTTGGTTTTTGTTGCTTCCTTAATCATTTTTTGACTTGACATGATCTTCAAACATTTGGCATTCATTGTTGGCATTTTAAATGTTATTATAAATACAATGAAACTATGGAATTGTTAATGTGTTACTTGTTCATTGTTACAATATATAAGAAAACAAAGTGTAACCCCCCCCCCAAAATGTTTCATTAATTAACATGAAATTTTTGTTATCAACTTTTTTGTTTGAAATCATTTGCATAGTAGACTTGAAGGGTAATTACAAACAATATATTGGGCTTGAAAAATGCATAATGTATATGAAAATATTCAAAACACAATACAAACTATAATAGCTAGATCAAAACCAAAATATTTCTTCTATTTTTTGGTGTGTTCAATTTTCACATAAATGTGTCCTTTTATGGTGAAGAACAAAGAATTTGCAAGGATTTGTTTTTAGGATTTCCCCTATGTATGCATTCCAATTTGTTCTATGAGAGATTTTCTTCTTATAATTTCAATCACAATTGTACAATGTAAATTTCCTCTTACATCAATTTTTAACATTATTCAACACTCTCAAAATTGTGAAATTGTGTAGTCTATTATAAAGAGTGTGACACCTATAATCATTTGTTAAAAATACATTATTTTGGTAAAAGGTTCACAAAAAATTTAATTGTCACAAAAAAAATTGTTCTTTTAGAATTCCTTGTGCCAAGGAAAAGAACAAACTAAGTTCTTATGTAGTGCAAAGCTTTAAACTAAACCCTTTCTCCAAAACTAATACTTGTGCAACAACACCTTTTGATATTTTTATGACTATTGTTGGCTAGTTTTCAAATTTAGGTCAATTATAGTTCCAAATCTTGGGTATTAAAATTTTGAAAATCATGTTTGAAAAAATTCACTTTTGACCCTAATAAGATTTTTTTAATGTCAAGAGAAACCACTTTAAAATTGTTTGGAAGGGTCATTTGTAGATTCATGTTTTCATAAAGATGATAATGAAACATTAGGGTTTAGGTTTTTATTGAAAATGTTGTGTTTGAGTAATCCATTGTGGAGAATGTGACATGAAGTTATCATTATTAACTTTTTCTTTTCACCATTCATTTTTATTTGTAACTTGTGAAAAATGTAAGGAGCTTGCCTTGTTAATAACAAAGAAAATAGATAACAATGAAACTATTTATTTATTTATTAGTGGTAATTCACAACAAACATCAAGTTGGATGTGGCATGGGCACTATTTTATTTATTGCTTCAAGCTACCTATGTTAAGTGGCATCCTCACAGTCACGTTTTAACTTAATGGCCATTCTTTGTGCCACACACAATTACAGGGTTCCCACTTCACACAACCCACAACAATTATGATGCATTGTATGTGATATGTAAACACACCAAACGCTAAGAAAAACTTGAAAAAGATTATTATTTCCAACAAGGAAAATGATACATTTGGTTTAAACAACCATGTTATAAATGATCACACAGATGAATTTAAAAGGTGGGGTGCATACTAAAGTTGGTTCAGTGTTAACATTGGTAGCAAGGATTTTGCCTATCTTGTATGAAGTAAGGCAATACCAAGCTCATACCTATATTACCTTGGTAGGGCTTAAAGTAATATTAACCTTATACCAATGTTATACTAGTTTCAATACCAAGCATTTACTTATTTCATAATGGTCAAAAGCCTATGTTGGACCCTATACCAAGATTGGATTGGTATGAAACTTTCAAAAAACACCCAATGTTAATACCAATTTGGTACTAAAAATAAATAAATAATTTTATACCAAGACCAAGTTGGTTTGTTCAAAAGTCCACACCAAACCAACAAACGAGTGTTTTTCAAATTGAAAATTAAACAAAACACAAGAAAAAGAATAGTGCACTTTAATCCCAAATTATTGCATTTTTTCAAATGACATTCCAACTATTTAAATAATGACCTTATTCTCCATGAATGTTTTGAAGAATCATGTTTGTATAAATTTTGTGCATGTAAGTGTCAATAGTTGTACATATGGTGTGTAAATCCCATGTAAATGTAAATCATCTACATTTACACATCCAAACATTTTACATTTCCATTGTTAACATGTATAATTTTTATTACACTTACTCTTACACGGTGCCATATGAATGTTTTAGGGTGTGTAAGTGTATATATTATATACCTTTAGTGATTATACCTACTTGTAATCCAAATTAATTAATTGTGGGTGCATCCCAAAGGTCAATGTTTTATTTTTGCAATGGGCCATTTTGATTGGCCCTTCACCAAAAATATGACATTTTTAATGCTCCCCAAATATAAGCATTTTCTATCAATATGGGATTGTGGTATTGCTTCCCTTTAGCCATTTATATGTAATGCAAGTGCAAACTTTTGTGCAATGAATATGGGACAAGTTGTGGTGTTATTCCAAGGAATATCTTGAAGGCACATTCTTGGGTGCATTTTATTGCACCTCATTGCTTGAATAGAATTTCCATCCCAACTTTGTTCATCACCATTTTTGGCCTATGCATTCACAAGAACTTGGGTATTCATTGTGATTCGTATTAATCAATTGAATTAATTGTGGCACACCACAAAGCACAAATATCTTTAAGGTTTTGTTTGCAATGGGTTACTTTGATTGTCCCATCACCAAAAATGTTTTAAATTCCCCCCACCCCCCTCCTCCTTGCAACCCCTTCAAAGTGATATGTCTTTACATTGTTTTACATGGGACCATGTAAAACTATATTTTTGTTTTGCACTTGCATGGAGTCTTAATCCTAAATCATATACACACAACACAAATTTGTACATTGCTAAAAAACATTGCCCCTTGTCTTTTGTCAAGAATCCATGGTTTGGGTGGTTAATATTGCATCAAAATGAGAGATTTTTCTTTTCATCTCATTTCATTGGTAAAATATATATTATTAACATTCTTGGAAAATTTGTGGGGGCCTATTCAAGGTTGGGGTTCCAAAAAAAGAAAAAAAGACTCCAAGATTTTTGTATAACTACTTTTTACAAATAACATTTACTTGAAACAAATTTAAATTTAAAAAATTGAATAGTCCAATTTAAAATAATTCATGTGAAAATGGTGATATTTCACATGCATACATAATTTTGTATCAATATTTTGGTTTATAACCAAAAATATAAAAAATCCTTAAAAATCCCAAAATGAGTTTCAATGTACAACCAAACATGGTTTTTTGGCAAGATTATTTCTTGCACATGTGATTTACATCTAAAGCTAAACATTGTGAACCCATTAAACGAGTCCAAGCATGATAAAAGATGCTTAAAAAGTAGTCTTAAGAAATTTAATTTCAATAACAATCTCTTTTCAACATTCACATTCAAAAAAATATTAAAAACCTATTAAATTGCATTTTGAAATCATAGAGCACTTCATTGAATTTATTGTGAGTTGAACATAAAGTTTGAGGAATTTTTATATAAGAAAAGTAGATGAAAAGTATGTTCTAAATTGGTTGGTTGTTCAAATTTTCCAAAATACTTTTACATTTAAACTTTGATACATTATGATTATAATATGAAAAGTTGAAACTATATCCATACACATTAGGTTTTTATCAACTTGAAAGTATAATAATTTTAATCAATGTCTTATTTTCATGTACTTATGATTCTATTTTACAGAACTATGACACATAATTTTCATTACTTGCATCTCAAAAAATGTGATTATTCAATATTATGCAATGAAGTCAAAAAACTTCTTAGTGTTGATCATTGATGTAAATAATATTCATGAATTCAATATATTCAAGTATGTTTTATGCATATTTTCTAAAAAAATAGCAAGTGTCTCCAACTAGCATACTTTACCATGCATATGCCCAAACATAAATCTTTTGGCCAAATGGTTTAAAAAATGAATCATTTGCCTTACATCCCTTTCCTTCAAAATTTCAAGACTTTGAAATTGTTGTATGATTTGGTTTTTTGTCAAGTTCACTTAATGAACATGTACTTTCATAAAATTGGGAAAAAAATGTAAACCAAAACCAAAAGTTTAGTCAAAAAGTAAGAACCCACCAACATTAGTTTTTACTATATGGTACTATGGTGGGTATTAATTTAGTCAAGCCATAAGGAGGAAGGAGAGAAAAAGGGGCAAAGAAAAAGACTAATAATTTAACCCCTAAATGTCAAGGCAAACCAATTTGCTCCATGTAAAAACCTTTGAAGAAATTTTTAGTTAAAAGAACATTTACAAATTATTTAGTTGTCTTTTATGTGTTGTAAGCATTATGTGTTTTGTTTTGAACCCTAAACCCCAACTTCCCAAAAATCATCCCCTTGCACATGTAAACAAAAAATTGAACCCCAAGATAATAGATGGTTTTCAAAGCTAAACTCAGAGCTCCCACATCAACAAATACTCATTTTCCCTATCCTTTTAAATCATATTTCTAGATCTTTTAAATTATTTCAAATGTATAGAACCTAAAATTTTGATGCCATGAACCATTCATGAAGCAAGTTACTGCATGAGCCTAGAGCATGAGCCTAGAACCTAGAGTTGAAACTTGGGATCATAAAATGTCTTTTCCCTTATACACATGTAAATAAAACCCAAGAATTTAACCGCAAAATTAATGTTATACTAATAAACTTAGAAGCAAACATGAGGATGAATGTAAGTAGTCATCTTCATTATGGACGAATGATTTATTTTATCATTAAATTTTTATGGATAATTGTTTTTTTCCATAATTTTAATTAATTAAAGATTCATGAAACACAATCTAATTATATATGACATAACATTTGTTGAATAATATAATATAAATTCTATTATAGATGTATTTCATGGCTATAGTTTGAAATGCCATTATTTTTTTAATTTCTTAATTATATTACCATTACTATGTTAACATTCACCCCATGGTCATTATTGTTGTTGTTGTTGGTTTTTTTTTTTTTCGAACAAACTTATCCAATGTCATTGATGATAGTGGGTTTTTTCTTCCCTTTCCTTAGTTGCCACAACTTCTTTCAAACCTATTTATAATTGTCCTTGGCAACAATGGGGTTTTTTTTTCATTTTTTGTCAAAGGTGCCATGACTTTCTTCAAATTTGACCAATGTTGTTGACAATAGTGAGTTTTGAATGTTTTAGATATTTTTAAACTATGTAATGTCATTAATAATAATGGGTCTTTGAAATAAATTAAAATTCAATTTTAAGCACCTTAATTAGTTTTTTTCAAACGACCTATTGTTATAGCTGACATGGGTTTTTGTAATTATTATTATTTTCAAGGCACCCTAGTTTTCCACAAAGTAAATATATAATGTTGTTGACAATAGTTGGGTGAAGGGGGGGGTGTGACACTCATTCCATGACAATATTTCTTGAATTGTTTAAACAATGTTCATGAAAATGATTTTTTTAAACAAAAATTTGAAAATCATTTTGGTTCCATCATCATATTTTCCCCTACTATCAGAATTTCATTATCCATCATTATTAGATGACATTCGAGTTTGAGATATTAATATTTGGACAACAAATGAGGATGGATAGAAACAATTTTGAATTTATTTATCTTCCAATCATCGATGAATTTCATCCAATGATTTATTTATTTAATCCAAATCATTCATGCAAAAGTGACATTCATCCATATGAAATCATTCATCTATGGACATATTCATCCTTGTATATGAATTAAAATCACATTAAAGTTTAAATTCCAAGTTCAAAGTTCTAAGCTTAGGCTTCATGTCATGCACAAGCCATCCTCAACCATTCATGATCCCCTACAACTCATCATCAACTCCATTCATGCCATTAACATTATACATTTTCAATATTCATATCACAGTCATCTAAATATAGGATCTCTTATGTAGTGGACATTTTCAAAGATGTATAATTAGACAATTCAAGAACTTCACACTATGGGCATTATTCCCATCAATGCAACATCTACCCATTCAATTAAACAACAACAACAACAAAAACAAAAAAAACCAAATGAAAGATCTTTAGTTTGCCAATGGTTGCTCCTTTTATCCCCTAACCTTTACAACAAAACTCCATCCCATTTTCTAACAACATCCACACTCCATGCATAAACAACAAGGAAAACAACAAAAATTAATGTAACACATCCCAAAAATCTTGCACCACCATAATCAAACACCATCTCCATCACTTCACCGCAAATTAACAAAAATTTCATTAAATGATGAAAGAACACTACAACAAAAGGTGTCCTTGTATGCCAAGTGATTTCAGTGGATTTTGAATGAATTCACTTGTTGTAATGAACGAGGACCAGTGAAGAAGCAGTGAATTCATTGGTTTAATGAACTGGGACTAGTGAACTACACCCACATTTTGTAGTAATGGAAAAAAATAATGATAATTTTTGGCACTTCAACTACCAAAACATGGCTTTTTTTATTCACATTTTAAATTGTTCACACTAGACAAAAATCCAAGTTACATTATGTGGTTTTTTTTTTTTTTTCCTTGTGATATCCAAAGGGTGTTATACATGTACACATCAAATATCATGAAAGAAAAAATTAAAAATTTGATGAAAATTTGTTGATTTTTATGCATTGCATCAAGGGCTATTATTTAGAAAATGTTTTAGCCTGAAGGTGTTGCCCTACATTTTTCTTTGTATTTATGGTTTTCTTTAACATTTAAGGGTTAAACATGCATAACAAAGAAATTTAGGGCAAAAAGGAACTTAACGAGGCCAATGGGGACCATTTTTTAATTTATGCGTGTCATCTTTAAAGAGGGGCCATGCTAATCTTCTTTGTATAATTTCACTCTTATTGGATGTCTCAAAAGAGACGCTAGACCAATGGCAAAAGCCTTTAATGTAATGGTTGTACAATTATTTGACTTTATAAATAATGGTCAGTTCAAGGTTTTTTATTATTTCAATTGCATCATATAGTAAAACATTTTTAGTTCTTTGAAGGAAAAAAAAAATCAAAATCAAAGAACTACTAGGTTTAGTTACCATTCATGATACCTTAAAAAAAAATTAGTTTCCATCAAATAGTTGATAAAAATTTTTTAAAAAAACTAGTGGTTGTTCAAGTTCAAATGTTGAAAACCACAATCTACATGTTAGAATCAATTTGTAACAAAAGAAGACAGTACTAGTGAAAATACAAATGATTAGTAACACATGGCCAAAGTACAAATATGTCTAAAATAGGAATAGATCACACCATCTTGTAGTCAATTTTATTTCAAAACTTATCTTACATTCCTATGACTCCTACTTGATAACTAATTTTACATGACTTAAGATTAAACCAAAAACCTATTGGCATGAAGTAAATCAGATCATTACAAACATCCTTTCACATGCTATCTTAATCTTCCATATAGCATCATAGTTACTCCCAATTTATGAACCCTTCACAAATTGCCCCACAAGATGGCCCAACAATTATGGTTTGAACAATCAGCCTTTTCCCCCAACAATTGATAACAATTAACCTAAGTTCTCCTTTCAAAAATTTCAACATAAAAAAGTATTGACAAACATAACCCCAATTTCTTAGAAATTGTTCCTTTGCACATATACACCATGAATTGAACCCCAATATAATAAATGGTTAACTAGGAGCAAAGAAGTTACATTTGGAGCTCCCACATCAACATGTATTCATTTTCCTTATCAATATGAAAAATCCTATTTGTTGGAACCACATTGCCTTGCAACTAGAACTCCAAAACAAATAATATACAATTACAACACAACTAAAGCATGGAAATACAGATAATTAATAAATAAAATGCCACATCAAAATATCAAGGAATTGTACTATAATTGCAACTTAGTTTCGAATAAGACACCTACATGGTGTAATTTACACATTGTACATACAAACATAGTTAATCATGTTTGATTTTTTGGCAAGTTGCACATTAATTGAATGTGACATTTACAATTAATTATCAACTATGATTCCTATTGATATAACTATTGTGCTACTATGTTGCCATTATAAAAGTATTACTTTTCCACTACTTTGTGATTATTATTCAAATGTTAATAAGTTAATAATTAAACATATTCATATTTAGATATTTAATAATTATTTTGAATTGATCAGTTTAATTCAAACAATTAATTTGTTAATTGAATCAAATAATCAATTTATAAATAATTAAGACCTTAACTAATTCTCAAAATTAAAATAATTAATAAAAATATTTATTTCAAATAATTAAGTATCAATCCACAAATTATTAATTCACAAATATTTGAAATTCAAACACTTAATAACAATTTTTTAATATTAAAATAATAGATTATTATTTTAAATTCAGATAATTAATTATCTGAATTAAATATATGAAAATTAATTATCTAAATTCACTGACTAACTAATTATCTAAATTAAAATAATTAATTTAGATAATAAATAAAATAATTAACTATTAAATAATCCAAATAAGTAATTTTGGGAATCCAAATAATTAATTATTTGAATTTTATTTGAATTCAAATTAGTAACTATTTGATAATTAACTAACTAAATATTTGAATTAAATTTATTAATTTAAAAAATAATTCAAATGACTATTTCAAATATTGATCATTGATAATTAATTCACATATATAATTATCAAATAATAACATAATTAGTTGTAAAATTTACAAAATTAAAAAGAAACACAAAGAATGTGGGAATTGTTTTTTATAATTACAACCCAATTTGTGACTAATGTGCAACTTAAAAATTAAACCCATATGTTTTATCCTTGAATTCCATCTCACAAATTAGATAAATAAGGTGTCTTTTCTTGTGTGTTCACATTAAAATACATGTGGTAACTTGAAATGAATTCAAAAAAATTTAACATTAAAAGCAAAACATATATATATTTTTAAACATTTATTTTGTTATTTTGTAGCTCACCTACCTTCTAACCTACTTGCCTACCTAAGTAGGTAAGTAAGTATGTCACATGGGTAGGTCCTACCTACCTACCTATGCCTATCTATTGACTTATTTAGCTACATAGATATATTTTTATTTTTATTTTCATCTTTCAAATTCCAATTAATATGCCACATGGCAATTTTATATCATTCCACATATCATAATCTAAAACCATATAAAATGAACAATCATAATGGATGGTGGAAATCAATATTCAAAAAAAAAAAATTCACTAACATTACTATAAAATGTGGGTGTAGTTCAGTAGTTTTCATTCACTAGACCAGTGAATTCACTACTTCCCCACTAGGTCCCATTCATTAAAACCAGTGAATTCATTCAAAATCCAGTGAAATCACTTGGCATACAAGGACACCTTTTGTTGAAATGTAAAAATCCCCATAGTGCCATGTGTCAGATTTTGATGGATCAATGAAAAGTAACATAAATATGATGTTACCATTGTAGTTACAAACTAATTGCATTAGAATTGCACAATAGTTGTTCTTACATAGTTGTGACTGAATTACATGAGTTGCATGAATTGCATATGTATATAGTTTCACATATAATGAGTTGCATCCATTGTAACTCATGTGATTTGTCCGATAGCACTCACACCCGTAAAAATACATTGAATTGCAATGAATTGCAAATGGTCATTACAATTTCAAAACTTAGTTGCAAGGCCAATTGCATCTTAGGCATTTTTCCCTTCAATGCAACATTAACATATTTTAACAAGCACATTGAAAACCCAAACCAAATGCAATAAACATAAGATACTTAACTTGTTGAAGGTAATTCCATTTATCCATGACCTTTACAACAAAGCTCCAAGCAATTTGCCAACAACATCCACATTTCACAATATAACAATAAGGAAAAAAAAAAAAGAAGGCACATACCAAAAATCTTGCATCACCGTAATCAAATACCATCTCCATCACTTCACCACAAACTAGTAAACAATCCATTGAATGATGGAAGACAAAAAAAAGGTGGTTTTGGCACCTAAACAATGATAGGGTGTTCCCTTTTCACTCCTTAAACCCATTGAGTGATAGACCATTCACACAAGAATAAATCCAAGTTACAAGATTTTTTATTTTTAAGAATTATAATTATGAACCTTAAAAAATGTAATGATAACCATCAAGGGACCATTTTGGTTTTTGATAATCACCCAACACAAATTTGGTGCTCATCATTTTTTTCACCATGAAAATCTAGTTTTGCATTGTAAGGGAGATCACGAGAAAAAAGGACCATTGAAGGTCTTTTTTTTCATCCCCAAATTAAAAGCAATTTTCCAAAATAATGTTGTGTCATTTGTTTTCTATAAACCTTTAGTTCTTGTTTTTTCTATTGTAATACCTTTGGCAATTTGAACACATGTATGTCAAATAATTAACTAATTTGAAATTTTCATTTTGAGAGAAATAATAGTCTTGACAATATTTCTTTCATAATTTGAAAAAAAATATTTCAAAAAATTTCAACATTTTTGAAAATAATATAATTAGTGTAATGAAAAGAAACATGGGTAAAAACATATTGCCCACTCCCACTTATACAAGAAATGATAAATAAAGAACACAATATATGCAATAGAAAAGTTTTGCACACTGATAAAGTTGTTGCCTTTATTTAGACAACAACCCATGATTTATTTCTTAAGGCACAATTGGGATCAAAATGTTTCAAGCTTATTTCCATGAGCTATCTTAGTCCTTAATAACGATTCCATCACAATAAACCCCTTTGATATTAATCTAGAGCATACATTGTCACCATAACCCACAACATCCCAAGCACTCCTAGTCACACAAAATTGGAAACATGTCCCAACTACAAATCTTATCAACCATGGCAAATCAAAGTTTCCTTAGTATTCCAAAATTCACTTAATCCCAACATTTCCCAAGAAATTTGTATAAAAGACATCCCCCATCAAACACTTCTACACTAGAGAAAATTTGGGAATATATCCTCATGTAGATGCTAAAATCCCCACTCATGGACCCATCTTCCTTTGGAGTTTCCATTTCCAAAAGTCTCACTTTCTTTCACACCCAATAACTAGAACCACATATCAACAACTCAAGTATACCAAACTTGAACAATTGGAATCATTATGGACCAACTCTCAAACCCCTTAAAACTTTCATCATGTCCCTATGCTTCTAGCCATAGTCATTCTATTATCAACTTCAACAAATTGTCCTAAACTTTTCTACACATCAATAGTCTAAGAGAAGCATAAACTCGACAATTTATTGTGAGAATTCTTCTCATCAACAAAACATATAACAAAAACATCAAAAACACAAGAGGAGAAATTTGCTTAACTTCATTAACATTAGTCCTTATATCTCATCTTTGTCCTCCATAAGCCACCAAACACATAAATTGCATGCAATAGACCACATCTCCAAATCCAAACACACCACAAACAACCCATTAACAACTCTTTCACTTCACAAAACGTCAACAAATAAAGGAAAAAAAAAACCAAGCACATCCAAAAACTTTTACACCTTCATAAGTAAACATTGCTTCCAAAAGTTTCCCCATGTAGTAGTAGTTGTTGCATGATAGCTCCATTGAATGATGAAAGACAAAAGACAGTGAACTATTTTGACACCACAAAATAAGATAGACTAATGCAACTACTTGGCCAAAACACTTAAGCCCTATTTCCTTCTCATAGTAGGGTATTATTTTAAAATTAGATAACTAATAGCTCTAGATTTTTGAAAAAAAATTTGAATCAAAGAATTACCAATGTCAATCATTTCAAAAACCTTCAAAGAATTGAGTTCTCATGAAAGAACTCGAAATGACATGTAGGTTGCTCACATTTTTCAAAAATGTTGAAAACTTGTTTACATGTCAAAGTTAGTTCTTTGATGTTCTGAGAATTGTAGTTATGTCAAATCCTATGTAACTCAGAAATGTATCCAATATTTTATTATATTTGGTATTTTATTATTAGGGTTTAAGGTGTGAACAAGGAAGGCCCTATCAATGTCGAAGCACTAACAACTGCCATGTGTTTGCCTTTTATCATTCAGTGGAATGGTGGTTGATTTGTGGAGGAGCAACATAGATGTGAACTTTTTGGGATTTGTTTTGCTATGGTTTTGTTTTTCTTGTGTGTGGATATTGTTGGCACCAAGGGATGGAACAAACCTGTGGAGGTCAAGGATAAAAGAAGATAGCCTTCAAAAGCTAAATACCTTTCTTCACATTGTGTGTTTTATTTGTCTTGTTCCTTGGAGTTAGGATGTTGTTCGACTATGGATGCATCGAAGGAAAGAATGCCCAAGATGCAAGGTTTTAAGTTGTCTGGTTGTGGATCTACAATTTGTTTGTTGTGTAGGAGTTCTATAGTTGGAGAGCTAGAGCTGGATAGATCTGTAGTGGTATGAAGTGGAGCCAATGATAGGCTTTAGGGGATTAAGAGGTTGATTTGTGCATGGCATCATAAGTCCAGATTCTATATCCCTGACTTTGTTACAGGGGAGTGAGGTAGTGTAACTAGACATGGAAAGAGAGTACCCCTTGAGGTGGGAGGTCTAAATGTAGTCTCTTTGGTCCTGGAAAGTCACATTCTGTTTGGGTTCAATTCCTGATGTATCTATGAAGAAATTGTTTCTACGAGATTGGGGATATATTTATCAACACTTTCCTATGCTGGGACCTTAGAAAGCTATGGCATTGGTTGTCAATTGTTGAGAGAGAGGGATCATTATCTACATCATAGTTGTTGGGCATTCCATTGGGGCAATCCTAAATGTTCTGCAAAGGGTTTATAGAATGAGAGCAATCAGATGCAATATGGAAGATCATGATATAGCATGTGAGAGGAGATCTAAAGTGATCTAATCCACTTCTTGCCTTCAGCTTTATGGGATGTTCTCAAGTCATGTAGAGTTGGTATTCAGGTAGGAATTATGAGGATCCAAGGTAGGTTGGAGATAATATTGAACACGAGATAGTGTAATGTGTTCCTACTTTGGACATATATTTGTATTCTGGCAATTTGTTGTTAGTAGTTTTTTTCAGCTGCACCCTCTTTTTGGTTACGAACTGCTCTTTCATTGTTTGGGAACCGCAGATAAAAACCCTAAGAATCACCCTAATAACCGCTGGGGTCTGGTCTGGTGTTCTGATAACCGCCCAAAGGGGGTCTGTGTCTTCGTCTTCTTCGCCCCAAGAGTCAGCAGTTCTTTGATTTTGTGGAACTGCAGTCATGAACCCTGAGAACCGACATGATAACCGTCAGGGGTCTGATTCGATTTCCGAAAACTTCCCAACACGGGTCCGGTGGCTCGCCGTCTTCTTCTTCACCACAAGAGTCTCCCATTTTTATATCAGAGCCAGTTCTTTGATTTCCTGGAACTGCTGCAGTTCCCACTGATGAGCGCCGGGGGTCTGGTCCGGTTTCGAAAACCGCCCGACACGGGTCTGGTGGCTTCGCCGTCTTTCTTCTTCTTCTTCGCCAAAAGAGCGCGCACTTAATATATGAGATCTGGTTCTTTGATTTTATGGGAACCGCGGTGATGAACCGCCATGATACCCTCCGGGTCCTGTTCCGGTTTTTCGGTGGCTTGCCGTCGTCGTCGTCGTCTTCACCACAAGCGTCTGGCTTCGTGTCGCGGGTAGAGCGGAGACCTCGGGAGGACAGGACCGCCGAAGCTCCCGTGTGCGTCCCTCTCTCTCGTCCTCTAAACAGAAGCAACTTTCCATAACGACGATGCCGGGCTGTGGTTGTTGTTCTTTTTTTTAGCAATCCAGAATTGTACCCTATAAATAGAACGATTCTACTTGTAATTTGTGCAAAGACGAAGGAAAACTCACACCGGGCCGACAGGCACACAAGCCATGATCGTGCCCACTGCCTGCCTCCGTTTGTGCGCAAGTTTGTTTTTCCAAAGGGTTCTTTCTTTGTCAAGATCGCCGTCTCTGAATTGAGTTCTCGTCGATCTATTTGCCAACAACCCACCAGGAATGTCACTGTGGAAGCACGATCCTCTGAATCTAAAGAACCCTTTGCAATCTGATGTTCCTTTCTTCTGTCCTTCTTCCCCACCAACCCACCCACCAACTGAAATGAATGAATTCACAACGGGGTTCAGATCTTTGCACAGGGACTCCCATGTTGGAGTGCAATCCTCACATTCCCTTGTTGCATTCCAGTAAGCAAACCTCAACCCTAACAGGAATCTGTTACACCTGAACCTCACGCATTTGACTCTGCAATGATGCAGACGAGATCTCAAATCTGCGATGGAGAGAGTAAGAGAGACAGAAGTAATGCTGAGATGCTCAAAATCCTAAGAAAGGGCACCAGCAGCACTCCAGTAACAAGAGGCTTGTAAATGAGAGAGACAGAGAGAGAGGAGCATCATCAAGTGAGGTGGAGAGGTTTGCCTCCCAATGTTGATTAGTCATCAACAAGTTCTGCAAGACGCAACAATGGCAAGCTTCAACTCAATGTTTTCATGGGGCAAGCAGCGACCTGAGAGCAGATCTTTGCTGCCTCCAAAAGACAAGAGAGCTTTGGCAAACAAAGAACAACCATGGGAGCAAATCAGCAGCGGCAATGGCCACCCCGCCTCCTCCTTCGATCAGCACACAAATTCAACAGAGGAAACCCCATGCTGGCCTTCTTTGTTTAGCTGGGCGGCAGCAGCAGTCTCCTCCTCCTACCCATGTAAGAAGAAACCAAAACTGTCGTCTTCTCAAGGATGTTGCAACAAGCATCAGAGACCTCCATCTAAGGTGCACCCACTTTCCTCCCGCATCATCAGAGAGCGTAATTCCAACCCAGCAGCACGAAGATCTCCAGAAGACAGTGGTGGCACTGCTACAGAAGAAACAACAGCTCCACCATTCTCCTCATGGGGTCCTTTCTCCTCCATGGGGTTTGGTTGTATCAGGATGCCTCTGAGTGTTGCAAGACGCAGATCACCAGAAGCAAGAGAGAGGAGACGCAGTCGGCAAACAAGCCCCAAGAAGCTTGGCATAGGTCTTAGCGTGCTTGGAATCTGGCCTGCAGCTTCCAAGTCCGCCACCTTCGTCGAAGACCTGAAGTCCATCATCGTAACACCCACAAGCTGGAAATGGTTCTACTCTTCCGACTCAATCCTCGATAACGTCTTGGCGGAAGCAGCACGGCTGAAGCACCACCACCACCACAAAGGAGAAGAAAGCACCAGCGAAGTGGAGAAGAAGAAGAATGAATATCGCAAGCTCTTGTTGCATAGTCCTTTGACCTACAACCGACTCAGACGTTATCCCAAAACTGTTCTCAAGGTCTTCGCATTTCTGCTGCGCGACAAGGATCCGCCTGCACATACCAGGAAGAGAATGCTCATCGCCTTGTGCACCACATGGTGTTGTAAGAACAAAAACTACTTCTGCTCTCTGGAACGATCCCGACCTAGTGTCAGAAAGCATGGAAGCACAACAAGCGGTGAGGAGAATGAGCAGGGCGGCGGCGGCAGCAGCACTCTTGTTGTAGGAGGAGGAGAGACAACAGGAAGAAGAAGCAGCTGCTCTTCCTCCAAGTTTAGCAAACGGCTGCTACATACTGATACTCGCAATTACAAAGAGAGTGCCAAGGGCTCTGCTGATGAAACCAAGTCCGAGGACACAGCAGCTTTCAGGTACTCTTCCTCTCTCTACGACATCCCACATACAATTTCTGAAAACACAAATCAATAGCACAACAGATGTTGCACACAGGGTTGCTTTCTTCTCTTGATGCTTCTTAGAGCTTAGAAAAAAAACACAAGGAAGAAGAAGAGGAGTAGGAAACCCTAGGTAGAGCTTCTTCACCACAACACAATCAATGCCACAGATGTTGCACAGATGCTTTCTTCCTCTCTTGATGTTTCTTAGAGCTAAGAAAGAAAACACAAAGAAGAAGAAGAAGAAGAGGACAATCAAGACCACAGATGTTGCACAGATGCTTTCTTCCTCTCTTGATATTTCTTAGAGCTTAGAAAGAAAACACAAGGAAGAAGAAGAGGAGGAAACCTTAGGTAGAGCTTCTTCACCGCCAGAAGGGAGGGGAGGACTCAGAAGCAGTGGGTGAGTGAGTGACCATGGGGGGGGGTTAGCGGGTGGGGGGACACAGGTCAGAGGAGCAAGAGCAACTGGTGAGTGGTGAAGGGGAAGAAGTAGAGAGTATGTGCACAGAAGATGATGCAGAAAGTTCGAGAGCATTTCAGGATGCAGAACCGAGCTATTGTCCATGCTTTGCCTGCAGTAGCGACGATAACTTCTGCTATGGATGCACCTGTACTGTGTGCAAAGAGATGGAGCAACCTGGAGAATCCTTCCATTGCCTCAAGTGCAAGGAATGTGGCCACATTGCACATCTGAAGTGTGCTGTGAAAACAGGACTTGCAGGATGTGTACCTGATCGTGGCCTTGATAGTGAGTATTGGTGTCAGAGCTGTGGTGCAAAGGTAAAGCTTGAGTTGCATCTTGTCCAATGCTCCATTTCCAGAGATTACGGACACTCCAATTCAGGAAGTGCTCTTCATATGTCTGAAGCTTCTTCTTGTTCCACAATAGTTTTGTCACACACCAAGTCTGAGGACACAACTTTGAGCTTCGTCTTTGTTCTCAGAATTGTCTTCATTTTTCTTTGTGAAGGAGGATTTGGTACCATATTGGAAAGTGCGACTGCGTGAAGCATGTCAAAGTGAAGAGAAGGTAACACTGGAACAACAGCTCTACTGTGCAATGCTGGCATTGGAGGATACACAACGCACGAAGTACAAGGACCTCCAGGTGCTTGTTACAGAGGCTTGGTGTCAGATTGCCAATGGTGGTCGATTAGCTGATGTTCAAAGCCTTGTTGGACTCATCTGCTCAGACATTGATTCTGGCAGTGGGGTACACAACAATCCTGGTATGCAATTTGAAATTTTCCTGTTTCATGGATCTCTTTGTCTCACACAAAAAACCTCACATACTTTGCCAGTTTGATGATAGAAAAAGTCGATGTAGTTTTTTTCAGAATCAATGTAGGTTTTCTGTTGTGGAATTGCTCTCTCAATTGAATGTCAAGGGTGGTGGTTCACATTTTACTGTCTGTCCAACTGTTTTCCATCATCAAAGTCTCTCACAAGTGATGATGGTCTGTCTGCAAAGCAGTTGATGGAGTGTGCCTTCAAGAACATGCAGCAATCTGCTTAAAGAAGGCAGAGGCAGATGTAGCTGATGTTAATGAGACACTTCAGGAGGTAGAAGCCTGGAAGACAATGTTCTTGCAAACAGAACAGCAGCTGAAACGACTTGAATTGAAACTCGAAGTGAAAACAAAGAGTGCCTTATTATCAAGGGCTGCAGCTGTGATTGCAAGAAAACGATTACAACAATCTCATGAACATATCAGCAACATTCAACCACCATTTATGACTCTAACTAGCGGAGAAACAAACAGCTAAATATTTTGTGTTCAGTCCAACAAACTAATCACTTGAAGAATACCACAGTGACACGGTAAACCCTTCTGAAAAATGCAATTAACTAAATTTTCCTGCAGAACTTTCCTGCAGCACTGAGAGACAATTTTTTGGCTCCCACACAACCTTTCACTAATTAATTTCTGATCCCATGGCTTGCATTTCACACAGGAAAAATAATGAATGGAGACTTAGAAATATAATCCATGGAAATTGCTCCACCAGAAATTATACTGCGGCAGTATGATTTTATTAGTTTCCCACAAATGGTCTTCCAGCAGAGGGTCCCAACAATTAAAAATTTCCTGCGGCCCTAAAGACCATTAATATTGTGAGGGTTTTAATGTGTCACTACAATATCTCTCTTCCTGTTTTATTGTAAGCTGCATCACAGAATGTCATGCTTTTAGCTCAAGAATCATGCAAGCCTCAAATCTTCAACATCTATATGTTCTTCCTTTGAAGGATCTATGAACAGAAGAAAATGACATGCATTTGGGTAGGACCATTTTTCATTACCCCCCACATTGAAAGCTCTGATTTTGTTGCAATGGTCAGTTCGCTTATTCCTTCTCTGAAGGTTTCATCAACACAAATAAAAAAACATGCAATTTTCTTCAGGCTTTCAACATTGATCATGAAGCATTACCTTCTCTTTAAATTTTACACCTATCCAAACTCCCATATCTCTAGCTACTTTGAAATTGTTAAGTCTACATTGTCTCTTCTTCTTTAGGTTAACCTCCATCTTGGCCTTGATCAAGCCTCTCTAATCCTCATTCTAACTTGCATCTCCCATGCCATGGTAGCAAAACTAGCAAATTGTGATTATAACACCTCAACTTTTGTCTATGATTTGCCAATTGATGTGCCTGTAAAATAAGGCCATAACTAGACAATGGAATAGGAGATGGGATAAAGATTAGAGTAGATGGTTATTGTATAAAGTCATTGACTATGGGAGGAGTAAGTGGGGGACATGAGGTTCACATTTTGTTACCTTTTGAGGACATTCCAAATGGCATGTCCATATGCGGCCTTTTTCATGTTTGTGCTTGTCTTCAATTCCTTTAATGCATCTCAAAAATGGTCCTTCATAAGTTTCCTTGAAAATACATGTTTTAATGCTCCAAACCATTAGTATTAGAATGCTTTCTGTTTCTTTTTAACAAGATTTTTCATTTTTCTGCATCCATAAGTTCAATCTTCTGAAATATTTATGTGAATTGTTCATCAGATATGGACTATTACCTTTTTTAAGCTTCACAGAGCATCAAAATTTATTACTTTTTTTAAGCTTCACATAGTATCAAATTTTATCTTTGGGACTACTTTTTCCAATATGATTTTCATACAAACCAAATATCTTTGAGCCACTATTATTTTTTCACATTCAAACGAATTAATTGTCTATTCAATGTAAAGTCATTTAGGACAAAAAGGAAATGCATCATGACATAGTTATTCATCATATAGGGATTATTAGTAAGTTCATTCCATCTGTGAATGTTTATGGTAATAGTTATTCATAATGGATAAATCCATGCAAAATTGAATCTAAAGAAAACAGTTTGAGAAGGTTTTTTAAACCTAACTTCATGGAACATTGTAAATAAATTTCCAAAGAGACCTCTCTCACTAGTTGAAACACGTTTTGTAAAGGTTCCACCGGTTGAGGTACAATTAACGAATTGCATTCTAATTTGATTTAGCATTGAAAAATAAGATCCATAAAAATTATGCTTTACTCATACCACATCTTGTTTCTCTCTTTTTTATTCGCTCATGATTTTGGCATGTTTTTTCATCCTACTTCAGTAAGATTTTCACAAAACCTCTCCACATATAACTAGTGTGGCCTGTCCCCTTGGCTTAAGTGTAGTCTCATTACCCACCTAATTTCTCCTTCCAAAACCAGTCTTTGTAATTCAATTGAATTTTCAGGTACAAAAATTACTCAAAATTCAATGTCTTTCACATCTTAGGTCTAAAAGTGAAGAATTCACCTCCATAAAATCCTACTCATTTGAGGGCTTTCCGACAATACAAAGAGCGCACCCTAATTCCCCTGAAATTTTTAGTTTAGATTTTATTGAACTTTCAAGGACAAAATTGCCCAGTATTCAACAACTCCTAGACCATAGGTCTACACACCCTTACTCACTGAGGGATTTCTGACAGTACCAAGAGCGCAGCAAGAGGCACCAAGGTTTGGGAGATCTCAGCATGACAAAACAAAACAAACTACCTTTCTTAATGCGTAGATATTCATGTTGTGACAAACCTAACATAGTAGGGATGCATGAAACCCACATCCAATTCCATAGACAAATACAAATCCCAATCACTACCAATTTTGGCTTGACAACTCACACATTTGGACATGGGCAACAAAATGGAGACCATATGGTCTTAATTGATCTGCCATACTGTGACTCCAGTGCAAGGAAGGACACAGAATGGATTGGAGACCACTTTGAAACACGAGGCATACAAAAGACTTTGCCTGCTTGGGGTAGTAGTGCCCACACATTGCTCTTGTCAAGGAGATATAAACAAAAATTCAGTTTGTCAATAAGAGCAGTCACACTGAAGCAACATGTTACAAACAACAGACAATCTAACCAGATCATCCATCTTCAGATTAGATGCAGAGTTCACAGAGTGAAAAGAAATGTCTGTGCCTCAAACCAGTCTGCTGTGAGTCACACAGCTAGTCAGGGATCCCCGGCTTCATCCTCTTCCACTACTCCAATGCTTCTGTGCAGCAAAGCATTCACCACTTTCAGACCTAATGACTAGCAGTGCATATGGTAGCAATACCTCACTCTTTGGTGATAGGTCAAACACAAGGAAGACACATGTTCGAATCTTTGGAGCCTATGCAACACAAAGGTCATGTAATAATACACCACATTCAGCAACAACACAATTTAGCCAACTGCATACAAAGAGCTTTTGTTTCGGGAAGTCTGGGTGTTTTGAAGGTCTGCCTGAACATGAGCCTGCAAACACTTAGCAAGGATATCCAACTGAGTGCTATCCTTCAGATTACAGTGGCACTTGGACAAAAAAGACCTCAATGAGAAGAACTGGCAGGCACAGATTTAGTTGAATAAGAGTCCGACAACAAAGTTACAAACTCTTTCCAAGAAGTTCAGACTTACTTACATATGCTGGTGGGCAAGAGACAGCAACTAAATCCTCTGACCAAGTTTCATCCAGCTCTTCACTTTGTGCCTCTGACAAACAAAATTGGGGGGCTTCCATCCACAACAGTTTGCTGCCCTGCCAGACATCAAGTTGGAGCTTGTGCAACATTAGCAGCCTCAAGTTGTCATCTTTGAAAGCATTTTGTCTATTGTCCCGCTCTACTCCAACTCAACACTTGGTTTCCTCAAAATGCTAGAACAAAAAATTGTCAGTATAGAGAGTCTCTCTTTGAAGTGCCCAACATGTAGACAAGCCACAGAGAACATGATACTTCAGTCATAATAGGACTCCACTGGATCCATTCCACTCATCTGGAAGATGTTTCAACATTACCACTCCTGGAATAGGGTTGATTCTCATTTTGATTGCAGGTGCCCGTATGGTACACTCCCATGTCTCTAAACTCTCATCTTCCTCAATTCATGTCACCCAATGTTGAAACAAAGTGAACTTTGTCCATCCTTGTCTTCTTTGGCTACCAACTCAAGCTGGCCTGGACTCAGAAAAGAAAGTTACAACTATTCAGAAACCATCAACCATACAATGGGTCACTTTTGCACTTGCTCCTACCTGGCCTAAGCAATTTGCTCCAAGACATTGCCACTTACAAGACACAACGCTATCTCAAGGAAATGCCATATTGCATAAGTGCACTGCCACTATTTCATCTTCCATCATATCAATACTCTACAGGTTCCATAGCATGACAAACTATTAGACTAGTTACAAACCAAAAACGAAAATCTCAAAACCTCCAACATTTCTCAAGATCATTTCTCAAGAAAGAAGCAAGTTACTGTGTTCCACATGCAAGTGATGCCATGGGCAACAAATTAAATTGAAATTCCTGGTGGAAGGTAAGTCCTTGGGCTGGTTTGCACCAAAATGGCTGGTTTGCAACAAAAATCCAGCTGAAATGGCCATATAAACCAGTCCAACAAAACCATGCAATTTCAAACCACCCAAAAGTTACCTCTCTGAGTGCTAAATGAGATCAATCTGTTCATTTAGCTCTGAGGCTTAACGTCAATTCCTGTGGTTTATCCACAATCCATGGAAAGAGCTAATGGTCACTACTCAACATTTCCAGGCAAAGGACCCACCAAATAGACTCCAGATACCTTCATCCAGGTGTTACTTTTCAGGTGATGAATGAAACACGACATCATACACAACTCTATGAGGACCAAGACAGCCATGCTATGAAGCTGGTATGAAAATTACCGTCAGCAGTTTGCTCAACTCCAAAGGTTGCCTGAGGTCTTCTCTAGTGATCTTCCTCCAACCAAGAATGTGGAAGAAGTGAGGAAGGTGGTGCAGCATCCAGAGTCACTTTTTGAAGCCTCTCTGCACAAGAAACCCAAGATAAATGTTATGCGGAACTGAAATAAAAAGACATAAGAATCCTTACAACCAGATTTGCAGTAGGGTTCATTTATGGGCATAACTAATAATCTACTCAACCTGTTGATTGTGGAAATAGGACCTTGCAGACAGGACTGAAAATATGATGGCATTGAATCTCACCTATTCTGTAAACAGGGGAAAATACCCTTGAAAAAGAGGAAAATCTATGAGATTGCAAAGAAAACTCCTTAATTGAAGGCAACCATTGTGTCAGCTCCCTACAGTGGGTATAGGCATCTACATGTATAAACCTACTGACTTCATCAGCTCTGACTCCCTACTGACTTCATCAGCTCCCTACAGTGGCTATAGGCATCTACATGTATAAACCTCCAGAACAAGGATATTATAAAGGATCACAACTGACTTACTCTCTTTGAGTTGCGACTCTTTTGGAAAATCAAGGAACTCCTCCCACAACAGGCCCTCCAACTCTTGCTTTTCTCCCTGTGGCAGCTCAGCATTGGTCTCTCTACCACATACATATGCAGCCCTGGCATGTTCTCCAGCCCTAAGCATCAGCAGAATCCATACTGGGTACAGACAAGTACTACCTACAGATTATTACTGCTTGACAAGGTGTATAATATAAGTGCTTGCTTACACAGACCTGTCATGAAGGCATGCAGCAATTCAACTGTCAATGCAGACCACAGACATATACCTCAAAGGGAGGCACACGGGAGATAAAGGAAAATGTTTTCCACAGAAGGGATGGGATACAACCAGTTACCTGAACTGACCTTTCCAATTCTTTCTAACTTCCACATACTTCCTATACACCCTAACTTCACTATCAGTTAGGAAGACCTGGGAAAATGCTCACAGCAGTACATGCTCAACTTGCATTCCCTGGCTCCTCTTAATATATCTACTGTGTTTCCCTTTGTGGCATTTAATGTCTTCAAGTACTCACCGATCATAGAGATGTGCAGCTTCTTCCTGTGTCTTGCGGACGCCCAAGTTATGATTTTTTCCATTGACCATTATCGATGCTTTGTACAGTTTCTTTTTGGTCAATACCACTCCTTGCGGTAAGGGTTGCTCCTCGATGTCCTCTTGTGGTTTTCTTTGCTGCAACTGTGACTTCTTTGGCTGGGTGCCTGGCACTACAAGTAAAGAATGTTTGGCTTACATACAAAAAGGATGGAAAAAAAGACTTCAAGCTACACAAACAAGATAATCCATTCTGATATACCTTTTGCCCACAAACAGACAAAAAAATTTCTTTTGCATCTTTGCAACAGTTACATGATCACCACGAGACAGTGTCAGTGCATTTTCTCTATTAGCATACTGAGAATTTTTGTCAGGTGCGCTGTGAGTTTACTTGAAAGCAGATATGTGTGGATTTAATCTCTCAAAACAAGCGAACAATGATAGGAGAGAGAAAGTGAGGGAGGGTGAAAGAGAACAACTTGCCCTAGCAACTTAACCTGCCAGTCATCTTCTCAACAGTAGAAAGGATAATGTCTTGAGCTGGACTCTGACATGAGCATAGGCTTACCCTTTTTATCAGGCTCACACTTCCCTTGGTTGGCAGGTACTTCTGTTGAGGCTGTAAATCCTGGCCCTCCGCCTCCTGAGAAGCCTCTGGACCAAGCAAACACACACCAGATCTCTGCTTAGTTCATGCAGTCATGTAGGAGTGCACAAATGAGATCTCCTGTCATTTGTGCACAACACAGATAAAACACAGCAAAAAGCCTCCATCAGAAAAGTGCCCTAAAGCCCAACATCCCATATAATTCTTGCAAATTTAGTGTCACCAGAGGCAATCTGAGTCGCCTGATCAAAAAGTCAAAGGTCACACATCTCAACTTACCCAGGCATAGGGCCACCATGATACATGGGGGCAACATATGGAGGCATAAAGGGAGGCATAAATGGAGACACACCAAAAGGCAAGCCTGGCATCATCATGGCTTCAAATGGCATGGTCATGCGACCTGAGCCACATATTAATAGACTTGAGTTAGAAATCAATGGGCAGGAGTGAAAACTTTCCTCTCTTTCTCAAACTTCCTATTCTACAGACCCTTCAATGAACAGCACTTGTATCTATGCTTCACAAATTTACCTGATGAATTCTGGCAGCAACTGGCAAACCCATGTTCAGTTACTCTCTTTGGCCAATGACAAAACATCTAGCTAATGCACAGAACTTACCAAAACTTCCCTCCTCCTTCACCTTTCGCTTACCCATCTCCCCTTCTTTCTCCTCACCCTTATGGTAATCTTCCTCCTTGTCATCCTCTTGTTCGGGTTTCCCATTGCTTCCAACAAAAGAAGTAGAATTGTTCAGAGTAGGTGAGCCAGTACCTGGTTCTGCAGCTGTTAAGAAAACAAGGCAGAATATTCAGAGATCGACTCAGCCTGAAGACCTCCATGAAGCTGCAAAAATGTACACTCTCCCATATGTAATTTCCAAGGCAGAACTTTCATCTTTCAACAAGATCCATGTCTGGTACAAGAAGGATCACAGAGCGTACCAGCTCTGAGATGCTCAAAAATTCTTACTAGAACACACAGCAAAACAAACAGTTCCAATTTACCTTTACCCACTCGACGCCTTTTAGATCCTTTTGCCTTCTTTAATCTTGCAAGTTTCTCATAAAATTCCAACAGCAGTCCAGCATCAGTTTGGCTGTATTTTTTATACTCAGTAAATGTAGAAACGTCTCCTAGTGTTGTTGCCTCCTTAAGCACTGCTTCCATGACAGCCTCAGAGCAATGTTTCTTTGCAACAAAAAATTTGGAGATAACATTCTCTTTAGAAATATTGGTAACAAGGGCCTCCTCACATATTGATGTGAGAAAGTCAACCTTGTATTTGTTTGCTGCTTGCAAGAGTGCAGGTGAATGTTTCAGCAACACATTCGCATCAATTGTAGCTTTGTAGAAGAAGCTAACAAATGCGTTCAGCTCCTCAAGAGACATTTCAGCAACCTCAATAATCTTTGATTCCACATTTCGAAACATGGCCTCAAATTCTGTGGACCTTGCTGCCTGGCAATACCCACAAATAATAGAAGTCCAAATCACGGATTCTATATAGAATCTTTCTACCCTTGTCCCTCAAAGGCAATACTGTAGCCAAACATCACTTGAAGACATTGCTAAAGGGCTTGAGGGCCATCCAAATTCCAGTGACCAAAGCATCCATCTCTCAAATTAGGTTTCTGGGATGACAATGGTTCCAACTCACAGCTGCTGCTGCTACGATTACACAAGCAGGTTTGCAAGCTCATTGACAAAAAGCTCTCTACAATTGGCAGGCTTCCCAATTTGCAGTACTGGATGCATGATTCACGACCTAATATGCATAGCCCACATCCTTTCTCCGCAATACAACCATATATATAACAATGGAACATGACTTCCAGAACCCTAATTGAGAGGTAGATGCAGCAGACCTAGCAACCCGCCGACAGGATTGAAGAGCCCAAAATGAGATCATCATAGAATAGAATCAACAACTCAAGGAAACCCAGTTTGCAACAAGAAGAAAGTGTGCCAGAAGTTTCTTTTCATACCCATGGTTCTTTTCAAATAATAGGAGATCAGAAACAGGGGTATCAAGGAAAAACACATTGATAGATGTTCAGTTATCTGAGCTGTGCACAAGGAAGGGATGTGCAAAAAAAGATAGAACCAAAACAGAGCTGCAGCAAAGAAGAGGGGCAGGGGGGAAAAAAGTATGTTGAGAAAGCAGACCAGCACAGCTTTGTGGGCATAAATGCAGGAGCCATCAGAAGCTTGTAATTGTACATCAACATGTGTGTCTTGCATGTGCAATCCATTGTGCAAGTCCGGCTTCCATAAGCTCAAGAAATCCCTCTGTTTCTCCAACTGTTGCACTTGCATCTCTAAGCTTCTCACTTTGTCTGATTTGCATACGCTCATTACGTCTCGCTGCTTCTCCAGGAGTCGCATTTCTGCTTCCATGCTTCTGATCATTGCTTGCGCTGTATGTATTCTAGCACTATTCCAATTCTCAATCGGGATCTTTTCCATTGCTTGCTTGCTTGCTTGCTTGCTTAATTGATTGATTCAATGTTCTCAAAACTATACAAGACTAAGTCATCGTCATCGAGTACTGAAGAACTGGATTCTCCTGCTCCATATGCAGCAGCAGCAGCAGATGAGAGCCATGCAGAGAACCAACCAATCCGCCATTCTTTCAGCCATCCGCTGTATGTAGCTATCTCTCTCTTCTCTTCTTCTTCCCTGTCTCTCTCTCGCTAGGATCCACACAAGTTCACAACGTCCATTTGTCGACTGCTTCCAAGAAATTCAAAACCGAGAGTGCGGCGGGATTCAGACCGAGGGAGAGAGAGAGAAGGGACGACAAGGGACGACGACGACGACGACGGAAGTGCGCTCAGAGGGATTCCAAGAATGCCCACACAGAAAAGCAAAGGAAGGCAATAAGCAACAGGAGAGAGGGCTGTTCACACGGGAAGTCCCAAACCCTAACGCCGTCTCGTCTCGCTTTCATCATCATCATCGCCCGTCGCCACCACTCCCTGGCCACATCGAATCACGCGTTCTTATTGGTTAACATCCTGGGCCATGGGCTGGGACTGTTCAGACACACAACGGATGGATCCTCCTCTTCCAGTGGCCAATGTGATTTTCAAAGTTGTACCTAATAATAAGGTCACAAGTATTATTACCTGTATATGTGTGTGTATATATATATATATTTTTTTATTTTTTTTTAAATCTTTTTTTTATAAAAATTTTGTCTGTTGATTTTTCTTTTTAACCATGTCTGTATGCGGACATAATATTAGTGTATTAAATAAATAAGTCCCCTTGGTTTATAAGGGGGGTATTAACCCAGGCCAAAAAAGTCCTCCCCTTCTCACCTATATAGGTGGGCCAAAGGAAGGGGTACTCTACTATTCCATAGATTCTTCTATATTGGGGGAGCCTCCATAATTTCAACTTTTTTTTGGCAATGGGCCAATCAAATTGGCTTGTCGCAAAAAACGAAAAAATAAAAATAAAAATGGTTGGACTTGTGAGGCACCCCCAACTAATTAATGTGAAACAGAAGAACTAAGTACCCCCTGGAGTATTAGGTACTAATAAGAAGTCACAGTGAACCGGCGCCCACCAGCACACCATCAAGGATGAATGGTAAGTGGTCAGCAAACAGTTTTCTGTTTGGTTTCAGTTCACTAGCTAACCATGGTGGTTAGCTCAGTTGCTTTTTTTTTACCACCTACCTACTAACAACCTGCTTGACAACCCACAAGCAGGTTGTTAGTACGTTGGTAATAAAGACAGCCCTTGCTTATGTATAAACTATCTACATAATTTGTGATTACCTATTTTCCTACCTCTATACCTATATATGAGACCTATTTCCTTCAAAATTGGTTACCAAGGTGAAACCAAATATTAACTCAGTTGAGGTTCATCCACAATTGAGTAATAACAGGCATCCAGTGGATGGTGCACTGGTGGGTTCTGGTTTACTGTCGCCAAAAGACACAAAAAGACTTCATTGAAATCACAAAAATGCACAGAGAGAGAGAGAGAGAGAGAAAGACTCCACCACCTTTCTGTTTTGTTTCTTTTTGGGTTTCTCCACGAAAAAGAAAATTTGTGGCTAAAATGTCAAAAAATCAAAGTAGGTAGATGAACTGTAATCTTTGCTGCTAATTAATTGTTAGTGTCATAATTTGTATGTAAAGACCTCCTCAGATTTATTTTTTAGTGTATTTAGAGATCGCCTTGCAAAGTGTAAAAAAAAAACCTATGGGGCATTTCAAAAACTGAAATACATTTTTTTCCCCCTAAACCCTAAAAACCTTTAATGTAACTCACACTCAACCTTGCCTTACATGGACACTAATTCCACCAAATCCAGCAATTTCATTGGCCATAACAATTTTTTATGCACACCTACACACAAGCTTATTCAAGACCCCTCTGTATAGGTAACTTATTAGGGCCACAGTGAACTAGCACCCACCAGCGCACCATGAAGGATGAATGGTAAGTGGTCAGGAAACGGTTTGGGTTCCAGTTCACTAGCTAATCAGGGTGGTTAGCTCAGTTGCTTTTTTTTCCTACCTACCTACTAACAACCCACCCACAAGCAGGTTGTTATTAAGTAGGTAGTAAAAACAGCCCTTGTAACCATATATAAACCATCTACTTACCTAGTGATTACCTATTTTCCTACCTATCTACCTATGAATGAGACCTATTTGCTACAAAATTGATTACCAAGGTGAAACCAAATATTAACTCAGTTGAAGTTCATCCACAACTGAGTAATAACGGGCATCCAGTGGATGGTGCGCTGGTGGGTGCTGTTAACGGTGGACCGTATTTTACCACCACAGATTCCAATCATGAAATCCAGGACTCAAAGATGAACTAGAAACACATGGTAAACTATGGTAAAGATTGTCAAGTTAGATGTTTCCAGAACTATTCGGTTGTGCGTAAGGCCTACTTCATAGGCCTTACTTAATTAAATTGCCTTGTATTAGGCCCTTTGTTTTTGGAACTGCCCCACCTTGGGGCCTTAGACTACACGTATATATGCATCCAAGGGGGGGTTTTACTTTTAGTAAAGCCTAGACAGTAATTTGAAACAGGAAAAAAGGGGGGGGAAATAATAATAAGAGTCAGCTTGTGGTAAGTTTGTAATGTGCACCCCTTTTTGGCAGAAGCTCTCTTTCATGTAGGTAATGCCGGCCGAGGACAAAGACATTAGTACTGGAAGGAAGGGTCCACATGAGGTGATACGGAGCTAGTGGAGTGTTGGCCTGATTACAGTAATGCCCTTGTTTGAGGATGTTAAACTTGCCAAACACAAAGCAAATATTTTTTTTCCATCTCAAACGGATACAACTTCACCCAAGTTCACGGATGAGATGCATCAACATCAACACACTTAAAAATGTGAGAAACCCACTTTTAAAATAATAATAATAATTTAAGTTCCCACCGTACAACAAAATAGCCCGACCACAAAACAAAATTATCCCACATTTTGTGAAGGGTGCATTTTGCTTTAGAACACGACTACCCCCTAATACTAAAAAAAATTCACCAAGTCTTTATGATGAATTAGGACCCTTTCTCTAACATTAAAAAAGGAAGGTCCTTTCTAACTGTTGTGAGTAGCCCTAATTTGGATGTGTGGTTGTTGTTGGGACAGATTTTAGGACCTAAATTATTGTTAGGTACCTAAAACGACCTTTTGTATTGTGTAGGGCCGCTGCCCTTCTAAACTAGTGCGTCCACTAGTGGGTAGGAGAATCTTCACGAAGTCTGCCCGTGAGGGTTTTTTTTTGCCCGCCCCCCAGAGGATGAATCTTCACGACTTTCGCCCGTTGGGGTTTTTTCTTTTCCCGCCCTGTTCCTTTTGCCCTTTCGTTGTAGGAAATTTTGAATAGGGGTAGGTATGGTTTTTTTTGGTTTAATGAAATGAAAATCACAATCACAATTGACTGTTGAAATATACTTGATTCCATCCAGCGTTTTTTTCAACAATTTTTCTTAAATTTTTTGACAAAAAATTGAGAAATTTTTGGAAAAAAAAAGAAATTCCTGTATATTTAACTGTCTTTTTTTTAATAAAATATGCAAATTTTTCAAATATCAAAAATTTGAAAAAAGGGGAAAAAATCCATTCCGCCCCACACACAAAGGAAAACAACAAATGAAGTTGGAACCAGTAATTTCTTTTCCAATTTTCTGGTTTGGAAATTTTGGTGAAAATGTCCAAAATGTTAGCAAAACATTTGGTTAAATTTAGACGACAAACCCTAAATTTTCCAAAAGAATTTGTCGCAAGGTGGTGGGGGAAAAACAAAACGCTGCCCGAGGTTTCAAGTGAAAAGCAATTTTACTGGATGACAGGAAGTGTCCGAAAATTATAACCCTGCCCAAAAATTGTTTTACAGTGTTTGGACTCTTGTTCTCTTGTTGTGTGAGTGTATGCGCGCGCGCGTGTCCGAGAGAGAGAGAGAGAGAACAACAGTCCAAAACACAAACGTACGCGAAGCTTTGTTGCAAGACGGCTTAGCTTTGAGCAAGAGGAAAAGGGAAAGGGAAAGGAAGAAATAAATCCATGGCGCCTAAAAGAAAGGCTCCAGTTGCAACAAAAGCAGCAGCAGAAGGAAAGGAAGAGAATGGCGAAGTAGGAGAGACGAAGAAGCGTGGTCGACCCCGTCTGAAAGCTGCCGTCCCTCCTCCTCCTCCTCCTCCGGCTGTCGCATCTCCGTCTATATCTCGGTCACGCTCTCCGAGTCCCGCTCTTTCTCCGTCACCTTCGCCTAAGAAGAAAGCCGGAAAGAAATCTGCAAAGCCGAAGGCGGCGGCGGCGGCGGCAGTTGTTGCGAAGGAAACGGCGGCAACAGTAGCAGCAGCTACTGCGAAGGAAAAAGCTTCCTCCAAGGAGAAGGCTACTTCCAAGGGAAAAACTGCAGCAGCTCCTAAGGAGAAAGCTGCACCTAAGAAGAAGGCAGCGAAGAGGGGGAAAAAGGCCAGCGAAGAAGAAGAGGAAGAGGACGTACAAGGAGATGAAGAGGACGACTCGGAAGACGTTCCTGAGGTTCCTGTTGCCAAAGTCTCTAATGGAGTATCAACACGTATAGTCATTGAGCACTGGTGTGTTGAACTCCTATCTCTCTTCTCTTTTTCCTCTGCGCCTGGTTGTGGTCGTCTTCTTCTTCTTCTTCTTCTTCTTCTTCTTCTTCGGCCATTTGGATTTCTGAAGGTGATTATGTTACCCTGTTGTTTGTTCTTATGGGGGGAGTAACCAGCAAGCAGTGCAATTCGTTTAAGACGCGAGCATTGAAGATTCAGGATGCCCTCAAGTTGGCCATTCCTGACTTGGACATCGCGATTAACCCGGAGAAGGTGTGAATATCCATCTTCTTCAATTTCGTTGCTCACAGCTGTTTTGCCAGGAACTTTTGGCTTTCCATATTGAATCTTGGGTGCTATTCTGAGTCTGGGATACTTGTTCTGTTTGCAGCCAAGAAGAGGGTGCTTTGAAATCAGAGATAGCAATGGAAACATCTTCATCTCACTTCAGGTACCATCTCATGGAACTTTTGTTTGCACACCGCTCAAATGTTTGATCAGAAGAAGTAGCTGGATGAAAACTCTGAAGAGCTAGTTTCTCATTCCAAGCCCTTGAAGGAGTTCTTTCCATGTGCCCTAAAACAATCGATGGTCTCTTCCTTCTCCCCCTTGACATTTCTTTTGTTTTCATTACATGGTTTTTGTTGTGGGATTTTGGATACCAGGATATGCCAAGACCTTTTAAGAAGCTCAAAGACCTTGACCTTGATGAAACAGCTGCAAATATCATCGCAAAGCTGACATGATTCTGGCCTTTTTATCAATGTGGGTGTGATTTCCACCTCATTGGAGTATGTTTTGGATCCCGTTTTCAGCAGGCATGTTCTATTACAGTTTTGTCATGAAGTGTTCATTATTCATGTAACAGATTTTAGGGCTTCCCTGAGATTTTGATTTCAATGGTAAATTTTCTGTTCAGCCACATGTGGCTGGCCCCATTTTAAATTATTGTTGTAGGGTTTCCTGTATTTGAAGTTGCTGGGGAAATGTTTTCTTGCTTGTTCAAAATCTTAAACTGTGAGGATCTTTGTAAACAAAAGACATTTCATCCCTGGTGTGATTTTACAACTGTACAAATCAGAAACAACAATGGTGGACAAAATGATAGTTGCTGAATGCAACTTAGATGAGTAGTTTGGGGTTTGCACTTACTCCACAAACAAAGACCATGGTATGTTTGGTTCTCCACCTAACACCACACAACAGACATGGTAATCCAATTCTGAACAACTCAATCCCATGGTTGTTGCATTTTAAACTGTGTTTTTCCTCCCTTGAACCTCTTTTTCTTTGTTATGTATGCAATTCTTTCTGCTGAAATCCCTAAGACAATTTTGCCTCCAGTATTATTAAGTTAAAACCCATTTGTATAGTGTGATGCCTGCTGTTTCTAAAGGCAACTCCTATAATGCACCAATAAGAGAGGACTCTAAGAATTTAAGGGTAGCCTTGCTGCAGAAGATAAGCTTAGAGGGTGAAAACATTTTGTGGTACCGCAACATCCTTACCATCACTTACAGTAGTGTTTCTGAAGACATGACATCAGTGTGGTGTCATTGATAGCTAGTTTTGTTATCATTTTATTAACCTGTCCTCTGTGACTGGTGACAAGCCCTACAGTGATAGGTACCCTTGTGAACATTACAGATCATGATACTGATGTACATACCTTCCCTGCCAGTCACTACATTCCTTTTCTCACTACCACTCCAGTTCTCCTCCTTCTTGAGTGATGTTGACTTTTTCTTTTTGATTCATTGTTTCTTTGTTCAGTGTGATTACATGTAGCTAGTTTTAATGTGATTGCTTGTAGTCCATCATGTGTGCTTTTGTGTTCTCTGTGAATGATTGAGAATTCACCTTTTTTGGTGGATATTTTCATGATCCTGTTGATATAGATGTTTGTTCAGTGTGAATACTTGTGGTCCATACTTTTGCTTTTGTATTAGCGCTGTGAACAATCGAGAATTCACCTTTTTTGGTGGATATTTTCATGATCCTGTTGGTAGAGATGTTTGTTCAGTGTGATTACTTGCAGTAGCTAGTTTTAATGTGATTACTTGTGGTCCATACGTTTGCTTTTGTATTAGCTCTGTGAACAATCAAGAATTCACCTTTTTGGTGGATATTTTCATGATCCTGTTGATAGTGATGTTTGTTCAGTGTGATTACTTGTAGCCAGGTTTAGTGCAATTGATTGTAATTTGTTGTCTGCAGTTTGCATTAGCTCCCTGGATGTGGTGGTAAGGATAGAAATGTTTAGTGGCACTTGATGCCACCAAACCCTGATTTGACCATGATATCAGATGGATTGAATTCAATGCTTTTTTCCTTGGATGTCTAGGCCAGTGTTGTGCAATTCTTCCTTTTTAAGAGAGCCTCCTGTCCTTGGTTTTGACACTTCAATATTTCTTGGAGGTTCTCCTGTTGCAGCTTTGAGTGTGGTTCTTTGAGCCAGTTTCTAAACCCTTGAAGTCCAGTTCATGCACATTTCTTCAAAGTCGAGAATCTTTGGGCTTGCTTCAAAAGCTGGGTATCGTTTCATGTGCACACTATACATTCTTCATTGTTAGATAGATAGTGTAGAGCTACAAAGTTTTACAGCAATTTAAAAGAAGGTATCCCTAGAGGCACAGAGTTCAACGACTAATTAAAAATAAATATTTGACTGTAAAATTCAGTCTACTACTTCTCAACTTTTGAAAAAGAAAATCTACCTGTGCATCTAAAGAACTTGTTTTCAAGGATTGTTTTTGATGCTTCCAGTTTCAGTTTTTGGATGGAACAAAAGGCTCATACCACAATCCAATTTTTGTGTTGGTTTCAACTAAAGGGTTCCAGCTTCAGTTTGTGTCATTGCAAACCAGAAACCTTATACATGCCTGATACAAGTAAGTGGCCTTGTGTAACTATTGCCTTTCCCACAACATGCTTGTAACCAATGAAGATTGGGCAAGGCCTGAGAATACCACTTGCTACTCTCATTTTCTCCTCATTGAATGTGATGGCAAATTGATGAAGGGAACATTTTAGGGTATCCAAAAATAACCTTTGCTTCATATTGCTGAAGAGATATGTTCATACTTTTTTAAGAAGGGTATACACAGTATCCCCTTGCTATACACATGAAGGCTCGAGTTTCTTACATTGTGTATAAGCATGCATATGTGCAATCATGTCAAGGATACAAAAGCACTTCTAACACTTGATAGGTTTTCAACACTAGTATATTAGAGTGTATTTTAAAGCATGCTCCTTAAATATGACAATGAGTGCTTTTAAAGTATCCTTAAAATATTTTGAGGATTTATGAAAGCAATGAATGTTATGTTTTAAAAGGCTGATTACATGGCCCAAAAGGAGAGAGATGGAACTTGTGATGTCTGAATTTAAGGACTAGTGTGCTTTACCATACATGCATAGAGCTATTGGAACATATTTTGAACTGTTGTATATAACAGCCCAAAAATAATGTCACAAGAAAAAAAAAATTGTTTAATTTAGAAAAAGAATCCTCCTTATTGTATGCAATCCCTTATCAAGGATCAGCAAAGGAATTAATTGTTACCCCCAAAAATCTAAGTGATTTACTCCATCCAGCTCACCACCATAAAATTCAACAATTATACCTACTTGTGCAACATTGTATTTAGATTTTGCCTTTCTAATTGGAACTTGTGTTTAACAATTCATTATATTAAAATGGGCATGAAAGTTTCAAAGAAACTAGGTATGCAACATATAGAAGGCTTACATACTCCTTTACACAATTGATAGTTTGAAAATATTCATTGATGTGGGTGAATGTATGTTACAGTGTAGACAAAAAAATTGTCACAATTTGAAAGTTTTTAATATTTGTGTAACTTTGATATATCATGGTGGATGTTTGAAAAACATTTTGTAATTAAAATTTTGAATTAATGATGGTTTACGTCCCAACATATCATTATATTATGAAATTGAAACAAACATGAACAAATTAATTATCAATTGGAGTACATTTTCACTTTGCAACAAAATTATCACAATGCTACAATTGTAAAAAAAACTATGAAAGATTAGATTTAATGGTAGTTTATCCATAAAATTTTGCACATGTAAAAGACAACTGTGAAAAAAAAAATATTTTTCACCAAAATTTTCAAAAAAAATTCAATTTGTGAAGTTCAATTAGATTTTTCAAAAAATTTGTTAATACATTATGTAATAATAACGATGATGATTATAATCTTTTTAAATTAAATTTTTTTCTTTCATTGAAAATATAATTGGGCTAAATGTTGTTTTTTTACCATTTTACATTTTTAAAATAAAATCTCAAAATTAACAAAAAAAATGATAATCTGCTGTCAAATAAGGGTTCTAAATCAATGTTTATAAAACTATTAGTGTATTTTTACACAATAATACACTTACCAATCAATTGCATATTGATGGGATTAATAATTTATTTTATGTTTGAAACTCAAATTAACATGTGATCTCTAAAAAATTTCAAAATGAATGAAATCTTACATGTTACTACTTTTGTACTATATTGTGTTCTAGTTTTCCCTAAAATTGTCTACACCATACCATGCATCTACCCATGTTTTATATGAACCTTCTTGAATCCTAAAAGAAAATTGAATTATATAACTGCCCAATTTATATCAATAAGCTTAATTTAGATTACTATTTAACCAAGACAATGAGTTGCAAAATAATATATCCCTTGCTAATGGAAATAATGAATCCTCATGAGAAGGGAACTAATCATTTCATTATTGAAATATTGTACAATTGACATCACATAAAGGTGGATCTCTTGTTGAAAATCATTTGGGATCCTTGAAAATGCATTTTGAAAAATTCTTCACAAAACAACATTTCAAATGGCCTTTCTTTGTTATACATTCATGTGTGATTGTATTTTGCACAACTTAATATAAGATTTTGATATCATTAGTTTGTTACATATCCTAAAGCTCCAAGTGACATATAATATTCAAAATTAACATGCAACAAGGAATACATTCTTGTTTGACATCATGCGTCAAAAATGTACATTTACATTTATGGGAAAGAACAATCTAGTATCAATCATTATATGTTCCTTAGTACTTTTGTTTGGTAGTCACAAAAATATAACATGACTTGGTGAAATCTAAGCCTACTCTTGCAATTTAAATGGTCAATTTATCTTCACATATTCATGTCTTTAGTACCAATGTTCAATGTGGTGATATCAACATTTGCATGATCACCACAAGCTCCATTTTGATATCCATTGGCAAATTACATTCTATCAACATTGCCAAATATGTCTTATTAATGAGCCACATTTCTATTGGAAGTCATGCACTTGACATTTGTGAACCTTATTATGGCTTCACCATGTTGTTGTGAGTCTTGTTAGTGTCTTAATCATGGAGGCGAATGTATTCATATTGCTTTGTTAAACTATTGATTTTCTTTAATAAATATTTTAAACTTTGTTATTCAATCAAACATAAAACATTGACGAATCTTTTCATATTATCAACTAGATAGAAACAAAGGATAGAAATAAAATAGTTTAAATTTTTAATAGTTCAAATTCCTTTTTTGTTTGATTGAACAACAAAATAACAAAAAATTAAATTACTTTAGGAAGAAATCTAAGCTATCTCATTTGCTTGGAAACAATAAAATTATGTGACTCAAAAGTGATGATGAGTAAATGGGGTCAATGGGATAAACATTTTTAATGTTAAAATTTGGTGAAAATGAATTCCTTGTGTTTCAAGAATGAAGCATTATAACTTGCAAATACCTTCAAAGTTGTGACCCTTATATGAAACACTAATATATTATGATGAAAATAAAATTATATGTGTGTGTGTGTGTGCAAAATCTTGAAACTGATTTGTTTGTTTTATTTATTGCTTATGCTTCTCAAAGATTTGAAAACCATTGAAAATAAATTTCAAATGTTTTGTCTAGCTAACTATGTGAAATCATTCATGCAAACTTCTTTTTTTTCAAATCATTAGGTTAAATCAATAATGGTATATAATGTAAGATAAACATGTTGTATGACATGAGAAACTTCATGTAATTCATGTTTATCCATTTGGTGGTATACCATATAATTGGTTCTTTCAAAAACTTGTTCATAAAAATTATGAACAATGTTCATGAAATTTTGGTTTCGTTTCCAACCATAGTGTGAACATGTTTGAGTTGAGACGACATTTGAAATATTCAATAAATTGTTGTGTTTGTTTATCCATAATCTTAATTTGTATTTAACTTGTAGCCAAGGGTATTAAAAATATTATTGTTTATATGTTTATGTCACTCATACCTTCCTCATTTTCAAACCTACCTACTTCATTCTTTTACCCTCCCCACTTACATGGACATTGAAATTAAGGTAAATAATGATGAACTATTGAGAATTGATCATAAGAGGAAAAAAAAAGAACATGGGCAAGATTTTGCTTGTTTTGGAAAGCATTACACTCATCCTTATAATAAAAATATTGTTGTTAGTTAGTTCGTGCCATGTGCCATGATGTTTGTACTTACCTCTTCCAAGCCTAATTGTCTTGCTCATTTCCTGACTTCATTGAGAATGATTCATTGGAGTTAGTTTAGGCAAGACAATTTTAAGTTTTGTCATTTGGATAGTTTAAACTAAAATTTGTTTAACTCATTCCCAAGTAAAGAGGCATGGAAATGTGTCTTTTAGGGTCAATATCTTTTTTTTTAAAAATTCAACACCATATTCACAAGTAGAAAATATCAATTTACATCTCATTTTTTTAATTGAATTTTTCTTGAATTCAAAATTGGAAATGAACTTAGTTGAATTGGAATTCAATTTAAAAATTGAATTCCCTTCAATTCAAGTTGCATATAACATTGTTCAATATTTTCATTTAGATGAAGCTTTTCAAAAGACAATTTATTAATATGTGTATTTCATGTCCACATTATGTGTATTAAAATAATTTAATAAGCTATCACTTTCAATACTATCTTTTTCACCGTTCCCCATGTGCATCTACATGAACATGAAAAACCTAACAAAAATAATGATGAATTATTAAGAATAATATGGGAACATACCCCAAAAAAACCAAAACTAAAAGGAGGTGAAATTTTTACTCAGTTTGTTACTCAATTTGGAGCCAATACCATAGTACATGAATGGTTTTGGCATGAATTAAATTATTTCTTAATTTGTCAAATTTTTGAAAAATTATTGATTACTTTTGTTGGAATTTTAATAATTATTATAAAATCAAATTCTGAAGGGTTTGAACTTCAAACCTACTAATCCTTGAATTTGACAGTCTAAGCACAATTATAACGTCCCACAAAGACAACAAAATCATGTTTATTATCTTTTATGAACATTATTTGCCCAAAAAAATCAGAATTAAAATACCAACTACCGAAGTTAAGATTTGAAATTTAATTAATTAATCAAAATTTTTTTGCCAAATCCATTTGAGTACTTCGGTAGTACATTTGTGCTTATAGAATTACCGTGTGGACCAAAAAAAAAGTGTTAACATGTCTTGTACCTGTTCATGTATTCTTCTAAGTAGAAATACATTTTCAATCTTCCTTTATTAAGGGTTTCATATTGAAATGGAAAGGATTCTACACAATTGCAAGAAAAAGGATCCCTTAACAATTAACAATGCCCATTGTAGGGTTTTTTATGTAATAAGAATGGATTTTTTTACAGTGTGAATGAATCAATGTTTTTCTAGTGGCAAATTTTTGCACTATGATGAAAAGTAAAAGTAAAATAGGATTATGTTTTTTGCAGATTCCCTTCTTTAAAAACAAATTCCAACAATTCAAGGATTTTTTGTTGATAGAAATTCTTGTCTTTTTAAACAACTTTTAGTTTTGGGGCATTATTTTGCCACTGTTTTGCAGTTTGGACATTTTTCTAAAAATGTGACACCAATAAATGTTTAAATACCTCACAAAACTGAAACAAAAAAAACCCTGAAACCAATGGGGGTTTTTTTTTTTTTTTTTCAATATTTGATTTTGCAAAAGTAGCAAACTCTTGCTAAAGAACCACATTTATCCAAGCTTTCCTCAAATTTGATTTTGCAAAATAGAAAAAATTAATCACTGATATGAAAAATGGATTCTTAAATCAACAAGTAATTAATCTGCATTCTCTTGACTAAATTGGGAAGATTTTTGCACAATTATAGAAAGAGGGTTCCTCAAGAGTTAACAATTTACAACAAAAACATTTTAGTTAAACAATTCCAACTATACCAATGCTCCTCAACTCCACCATCTCACATAATATCTTCCTTGCAACAAAAAGAGGGGAAATTCAAGTGGTTGATTGATTATGATGAAATGACTATTGATCATACACAACTTTTGCTTTTGTTTCACAAATGGACATTTTCTAAATGTCATAATGGAAGCAATATAATCATCCCAATGTCCCTGAGCCGTGATTTTTTTCCAATTTTCGGATGTTGTGTAACGGGCTAGCATCCCACGAGGGATTTAGCATTAAATGGCAACAGGTTTTTAGAAAATGTCTAAATATTTTTTTTAAATAGTTTTTAAATGTTACCAAACTAAAATCAGAGTCCAAATGTGGCAAAAAATTTGAAATTTTTTTCTTGAAATTTAGGTGATTTTGTATAGAAAAAAAGGGTAATATTGGAACAAAGTAATCCATTTTTATTTTTCACATCTTGGCACAATATTTCACCCCCAAAAAAAAAGCCTGCCCCCAAGGTATGACTCATAGGTAGCCACATGGTTTTATGTGACTAATTGACACAATGACCCAATTTAAATTTCAATAGGTAAGATCTGGCATGGCCTAGAGACGAATTGAACCTCCAACGATTTGCAAATGGATATGAGTCCCAACCACATTTTAACCTTGATGTCCCATGAAAACGATCTCAATATCAAATTTGTACTCTCAGCTTCAAATGAAATTATTCAAATTGTTGAATACGTGTATCTTGACAAGCTACTCAAGAAACATCATTGTGAGTGATTATGAAGCCCTTTCAAAGTAGACAAATTGTAAGAGTATTCATTCAAGATAATTGAATGTACAAATGGTCATGACTTTACATGAATATAATGCCTTACTTAGACTCATATATATGTTCCATGGATTTCTCTAGCCTTTCCAAAGGTGCAAACTTAATATTCATGGATGAAGTTTACAGTTTACAGGTGACAAAAGATACAATGTCTAAGAAATAATGCAAATATGAAACTTGGGTGTAAGTATATGGTTTATACATCCAATTTTCAAATTTCCTGATCAATTCTTTTTTTCCTTTTGAATTGAAATGTCAGGGCTAGGTGTTAATGTGATTACTACTCATGGCCGCCTTGCAAAGGGCTTAGGAGTTCAGCTCGCCATTACGTTGTTCTAGATATCAACTACATTTAGTTAGCCCAAACACACTCACATGATTGATTGAGTAAAACCAGCAGTAAAACAATAATGGCGGGGGGGGAGGGGGGAGGGGGGGATATAGTGTATAGACGGTTAAAGAAAGTTCTTTCATGTTGGTTTGCCAAGGTTTTTTCATGTAAGGTAGAGGCATTCCAAAAATAAGGGGCTTAGGATGAGCTGATCTCCGATTTTGGGAATGTCCATTAACCCATGTGCCCTTCAAAATTAGGCTCGCAAAATTCTTCTAATGTGTTAGCAGCCGTTTGTTATCGAAACAGTTAAACTATATATGAATAGTTAATGTCATTAACACTGGTTTTTAACTGCCGTATGTGACCTTGAATGTCCTTACATATCTTATTATGTGTTGGGATTTCAGTTATAAATTTGATGGTATTCAATGTTATGGCCATGCTTTCAAATCTTGTCATCATCATTTATTAGACATGAAAATAATTGTTGTTTTTTTGTGGGTTAGAGTTGTGAAAAATAAGTAGGCCAAATGTTGTCATGACTTCAATTCAAGTCAGCCCCAATAGTGTCATCAGTTCTGTGGCATAGCACGGCGCGTCTTCAATACACAAAATCAGAGGGGATCAAGACTACCATTGTTATTTGGTCAGGAACATTATAAAGGATTGCAAACTTGCAACACCAATATATGTGGGCAATGGGATCTATCAAGCTTTGCACTTGACTCTGCCTCATGTGAGTCCTTGTTGTGATAAAGCCCATTGCCCAGACCATGGTAGGGTTCTTACACCTACTCTTTGGGAATGAGCGGGATCTTACACCTATAAGTAGATATAAGATCATTCCCCATTAGTAAGGCGGAGGTGCAAGATCCCTCCTCTTTTCTATGAAGGATATTCACAGATATTAGGTGCCCTCCAATTATACCTATAGAAATTCTCTGAGTTCTTTAGAATATAGGAAATGCTTGATGAAGGTTGAAGAGTTTAAGATTTGGGTGTACCCCATGTTTTTTTCTTTGTTAAATTTAGCCATTTTTAAATTTTTTTTTCAAAATGGCTAAAAATATGTGTTGTTTTTGGTTTCCTAGTAGCCAGATTTCGTCTCTTCTTTTTTTTTTTTGAAAAAACGCCAGATTTCTCCATTGGGTTGTAGCATGTAACCAAAAATGTGAAGAATACTTTAAGAGTTTTTACCCTCATACCTATTCTATAGCCAAATTTGACTGAATCTTCTTGTGGATGATTACCAGTTTGGCTACATCACAAATTGAAATTTAAATTTTATTATAAAAAAATCCCCTTTGTGTACCTAAGGATTGTGGAATAACGCCCTAGAGAGTCTCTAGTCTTTTTTTTGGTGGATTTTTCTTTTGGAAGAGCCCTGTGCAGAGACTGGTTCCTCCGGTCACTGCCCCCCACTGTTGCGGAATAAAACAGTCCCTTCGACTGGCTGCGCCGGTGAATAAACCCGCCCGGCCGGCCGGGCGACCCGGCGGCCCTCCCTCCCTCCCTCCCTCCCTCCCTCCGCCGTCGTCGTCTCGTCTGGTCTGTCTGTTTCCCATCACTCCCGCTCTCCTCCATCGCCGCCAGTCTCTCTCGAGACGGATCTGTCTGCCAGCCACCACGCACAGGCAGCCAGGAGGCAGCCCCGAGGCCTGTGAAGAAACTGTCCTCCATTTTGCTGCTGTAGCTCCTCATTTCTCGCATTAATCAAATCGTGAACTGCGGTTGGTTCTTGGGCCGGAGTGTAAGTAAGATCTGCGGGATCGGGTGACGGGAAAAAGTCTAGTGTGAAGTGTAGGAGAAAGGTAGGTGGTGGTGGTGGTGGTGGTGGAGAGGATCAATGGAAAGGGGTGTTGTGTCTGGAGCTGCAGGAGCTGGTCGAGCATCATCGGTGCGAAGGAAACTGAAGAAGGATGAGGTAGCAGTGCTGCTGTCGGTGGTAGCTACAGTTGTAGTGCTGGTGCAACGATTCTTGGCGGAGAATGACTCCTTGTTGCAGGCCAGCCATAGGATTGCCCTGGAGTCTTCCATGCAAGCCACCACTATTGCGCTCTCCAGACTCCAGATGATGTTCTCTGTAGCTGCTCAGGTCTGTTTGTCTTGTGGTCTCAGCAAGAGTAACGCATCAATTGCAGGAGCGTCTAGAATTTGTCTTGATCCCAAGTGCGCGACTTGATCTCATGAGCTAGTTGGTGCAATGTTGGTGTACAGGTGAGTTTTCCTGTATCGACAAAAACTGCAGCATGGGAAACTAGCAGCTCAGGAGGAGGTTGGTTCCTGGATTTTCTAGCAACAGCTTCTGATGACCAAACATGGTTGGACACATTTCGGATGGCGAAAAGCTCATTCTACGAGCTTTTGAGAGACCTTCAACCTCTCCTACAGTCTGAAGAAGAGAATCACATCTCATCTCCTAGTGCAGATTGCAAATTGGGTGCAGGTCTTTATCGATTGGCACATGGGACTCCATTCAAAGCAATTGGACGCAAGTTTGGGATGAGCAAGACTGCAGCATGGGAAGCATTTTACGAAGTCTGTGAAGTCTTGTATGAGAAGCTTGGCTATCTGTTTGATTTCCCAACCACCACCGAAGGATTGCAGCCTATTATTGATGCCTTTGCAATGCAAGGTATGCCTAATTGCTGTG
>Ga0116227_10000504_pt1 | contig 76338 bp, 67 predicted proteins | sample S1TSphgellanicum_FD_89693 | JGI IMG/M metagenome (GOLD analysis project Ga0116227, IMG submission 89693) | Host-associated microbial communities from peat moss isolated from Minnesota, USA - S1T2_Fb - Sphagnum magellanicum MG | ecosystem: Host-associated > Plants > Peat moss > Unclassified...
AATATAAATTTATTTAAAAAAAAATAAAAAAAAAATTTAAATTTTTTAAAAAAAAAACAAAAAATAAAAAAAATAATAAAAGAAAAAAAAAAAAATTTAAAAAACCAAAAAAAAAAAAAAAAAAAAAAAAAACCCTTTAAAAAAATTAGTTGAAAAAATAAATAAATTGTGAAGGCAAATGAAGAATATTTTGAAGCATCCAAGATTATTTATTTATTCATTTATTTATTTCGACCCAGAATTTTCATAATTAATTAATTATTTGATACACACGTAGTAGATAGGTAGTCTATGGCAGTTCTATGGCAGTTGTGGAGGCCCGAGAGGCCGACTTCTGTCATGGAATGGTTTGGATTGGGGTCTTTTCTTGCAGCCCAAGCAAAACAAAAAACAACCTCACCATTGCAAATTCTCTCCCTTGCTAAACCCTAAACCCTAAACCCCACAAAGCCAACAAAGTAACAAAAGTTGTCAAAGGGTTTAGGGTTTAGGGTTTAGGGTTATGCCTTCCCAGCAATCTCTTAGTGTAATTATTGTATCCATGAAAAACCCTCCTTAAAACAGGACGGTTACAAGTGAGAGAGGGCAATTGTAGGTCTAAGCTCCTAAACCCTAAAGGTCCCAGGTCTTAGAGGTCTGAACCCTAAACCCTAAACCCTTCCCATCCTAAGGGTGCGTTCTCACAAATTTTCAGGTCTGCACTTTGGCTACTACCTCATTCATCATGTAGGCCCTTATTTCGGTAATGCCCTTGACCTTGGGCTTTCTTTTTACCCTACACAAATCCTCCACACCAACTTAGGTCCAGGTTCAAGCTAAAAAGTGGCTTTGTTGGCCAATCTGAAGGATCCTTAGTCAGATCCTGTTCATAGCTTTAAGGACCTGCGTGGCTGTCGACAGCGGCCTTGTCGGTGTGCTTTAGGTCCTGGCCGCCGCACCGCTCCCCGTGTGCAGTGCTCGCACGCCCAGAGCGTGACGAGACGAGCTCTTGCCGTGTGCCTTCGTCCCGAGCTCCACCTTCTCCGTCACGTCGGCCTGTTTTCCCCCTTCTGGGCCCGACGCGCAATCGAGACGACGCACTTTGGTGAACAGAAGAGACAGTATCGTCTCGTCTCGTCTCGTCTCGTATCGTCTTGTCTCGTGCACTTGGGGTTTGGTCTCTTCTTGTGCTTGTGATTGCCGTCGGCACAAGAGCGGTTGAGCCTGTTTTCTTATTTTGTTTCTCTGGTGCACCAAATGTACGGCGAGAGTCAAGGGATTCGTTTCTTGTTTACCACCTGCTTCAAGTTTCATCGCCGTCGTTTAGGTTCCTGTTGTGACCTCAATTGGGAGACGAGTCAGTTGTATCCTGAAATTTGAGAGAGAGAGAGAGTGTGTGTGTGTGTGTTTGTGTATTTTGGAAGAGAGGATCGACATAAGCTCATGGCTCGCCGACGAGTGCCGCCAGGTTTTAGGTTTCATCCCACCGATGAAGAGCTCGTTGCGTACTATTTGAAACGCAAAGTGAGTGGTCGCTTCATCGAGGCTGATGTGATCGGAGTGGTGGAGTTGTATAAGTGCGAGCCATGGGATTTGCCTGGTATGTATGTGGGTGGATAGATGTACGCATGCATTTTTGACAATTTTTCTGTTTGTTTTACTGACGGTGCTCTGTGCGATTTCATGACGTTGTTTCCAGAGGTTATTTTGCTTTTTAGCTTATGGATTTTGGTATCTAGAATGCTTTTGATCTGGTGTGTTTGTTGGTTCTGGCCTGCCTTTCTGTGTAGAGACATTGTGATGCACCCAGAAACGGGTCAAAGGTTTGGTATCCATACATTCTAGGGTCATGTGGAATCCACTATAGAAACATTTCCGGCATATGGGAAGGATCCACTTGGGCTTCACCATGCTAACCACCATGTGTTTCCAATTTAGTATGTTGAATATTTGTCATCCTTATGGGTGCAAGTCACTATGTGACAAGCCACTTGTTTTGTAGCTTACTGATTTGCCAAGCTGTATCAAAATTCTAAAACGCTTAGAGTTTTGATCTGTCTTCTTTATTGACTCTGCACTTCAAGGTAGAGACATTGTGATGTATGCAAAAACGGGTCAAAGTTTCTTATCCCTATATTCTAGAGTCATGGGGAGTCCACTATAGAAACGTTTTTCTTGCACAAAAGAAGGATACACTTGGGCTTCACCATGCTAACCATCATGTGTTTCCAATTTAGTATGTTGATCATCCTTATGGATGTTATTTAAAGGGCAGATTATGTGACGAGCTACTCATTCTAGTGTTTCTTATGTGCCTTCTCTGGTTGTGGGAATGCAGACAAGTCTTGCATTGGAGGCAATGATCAGGAATGGTACTTTTTTAGTCCTCGTGATAAGAAGTACCCAAATGGATCCAGAACTAACCGTGCAACCGAGGCGGGCTATTGGAAGGCAACAGGAAAGGATAGGGTTGTGCGCTCAGGGTCCCGTAACATTGGCATGAAGAAAACTCTTGTCTTCTACCTGGGTCGAGCTCCTAATGGGGAACGCACGGACTGGGTCATGCATGAATATCGCATAGAAGAGGAGGAAGTGTTGGCAGGCTTTCAGGTACCTGTCCTGATAAACCTCAATAGCCTTATCACACAATTTTGGGTTGTTGTTTTGAGTAGATTGTATTTGGTGCCATATTCAACTGTGGGAGCTCCTTGCTCCTTGCTCCCTGCTCAGAAATTTGGTGTTATTGGTGGTAATTTGGAACTGAGTGTTGTGTGGAATTTGTGGTGTACAGGATGCTTATGTGCTGGCCCGTGTGTTTAAGAAGAGTGGACCTGGTCCAAAGAATGGAGAGCAGTATGGTGGAGCATTTATTGAAGAGGCTTACCAGTCACCACCACAAGAGGAATCTGTGGTTGTCCTTCCTGTAGAAGAGCTGGAAGTGCCATCTGAACCTGGTACAGCCCTGGAATTGGTGCCTGATGTCAAGATTGAGATGTTCATGGACTCTGCCCTCAGTCCTGTGACTGCTGCCCCAGAAGGCCTTAGGAAAATGCCAGAATATGAGGTACGGAGATCTATCATACTTCAGCAGAGATAGCCATTGAGGCAATAGAGGAGATTACTGTTTGTATGTGATAGGCCTGTCTGCTATCTTCACTTACAATCTAATTCAGTTTGTCATTCTTGCAGATGATGAAGGATTATCTGGAGGGGGAGACTGCAAGTTCGAAGATAACTTACCCTTTGCCTGATGAGTGGGAAGTTCACACCTCCCACCATGATAGCCAGTTCCTGGGAGCTTTTGCTGAACCTCTTGCCTTAGATGATGAAGCCCTTATGTTACAGGATATGCTTGAGATTGCAGAGTCTGGAGGTCAAGGAATCCTTGTGGAAGGAGATCAGCAGGAGGATTTCATCAACCAGTTTCTCTCTGGGGGGGTTGTTGGTGAGGAGCTCACACTTGAGGGTGATGGAGGGGAATTTTCACTCGCAGAAATAGAAGGTCATGGGGCCCCAGTCTTGTATAGTGGGGAGGAACTCACACCATGGGAGATACTGGATGGTGATTTCATTGAGTTGAATGACTTGCTCTTCTCAATTGATGAGGCACCTTCGCAGTCACCAGAGTCTGTCATTCATTTGCGAGCGAGGCAGAGTGCTAACTTGTCCATTCAACAGAATGAACAAGGCAGGGCCAAACGAAGGTCTATGTTGCAAATGCGTGCGTCTGGGAGTGGACCAGTGCCAAGGCCAATTTCACATTTGGAAAGTTCTGGTGGTGGGCAAAGTTTGCCACCAATGAACTTGCTTGAACTTACACAGTCTTCTGCTGCTACTGCACATGGCTCAAAACTTGAGACTGGACATCATGAGCCTCTAAGTGAAGAGAGACTCAGTGGATTACATAGTCCTTCATTCCCCTCTGAGGATAAGGTGAGCTCAACAAGGCCTTGCTGGAATGGAAACTCACTGTGGATGCATTGCTGATCTCTGTTATAATACTACTTATTCGATTCTTGTAGGCTTTTATTATACAGACTGAACTGTAAGAAAATATGTCTGTGAATAGAGATGCTACTGTATATGGGTGTTGCAACCATGCACTTCCTCCTGTGTGATGTAGAGGTACCAACACACTGTTGGGACTTTTTCTGAACTTGTATGCTGGAGACTTACTGGCTTGACATGCATAAGAACTTTTGCAGGGAATTTGTCGTTGTTCTAGGTTTAGAGTGGTCTATATGGGAGGTTTTATTGTTCCGATTTTCACTCAGTTACTGAGAATATTGTCACATTACAGGTTGCTACTGTGGATTGTCGCCTCAATCTCCAGGAATTTGAAGATTATCTGATTACAGGCCTATTGCCCCAGTCAGCCTCGTCTGATGGACATACATCTGGAACAACTGTAGATTTGGATTCTGAAGGTGGTTTTTAATTCACCTCGCGGTTACAAAGGGTAGACAGGCAATATGGGTCTATGTATACTGTATAACATGTTGAAGGTCTTAGATTTTGTCATCAAACAGGATCTAATTGTTCTATGATATTATCCTACCATGATCAGTTGTGAATCTCCCAGAAGCATGATGCAAGTTCTGTGCTTGTCCAGGTACCCCACTGTTGCCAAGGACATCTGAGGATGTTCTAGCTACCACTCCTTCAGATAACAACACCAGTCATGGAGTGGCTGCAGAGTCTGCTACTACAGTATCTGGTTCTTTGGATTTTGACTATTCTAGGTTCCAGTCCTGGTTTGATGAAGAGAAATATCATCCTGAAACTCCACAATTGGGTGACAACCTGATGCAATCTGACTCTTCCACCTTTTATCCTTCTGAGTACGCTTTGCAGAAATTACAGAATCCACAGCCTCCTCTCAAGAGTGCAGCAATTTGCACTGATGCTAGTGAACAGACTAAGAAACGACTTGAAGGCCTTTTCCATTTGCTGAGATCATTTCCAACACCACCAGCCTCAGCAGCTGAATATTCAGAGGCAGGAGCGGCAAGCTCAAGTTTCAGCTCCATCAGTGTAACAGCAACAGATTCACATTTGACTACCTTCACTATCACTTGCTCCTGCTCCAATCAAGGCACCCAACAAGCTCAGGTGGCTGTTACCAGTGGCCATCCTACTGCTGGAGGAAAGTGTGACAAGAATATCCTGACCAGGCCTCAGCAACCATGTAAAGGAGACTGCAAGCAACTTGCATGTGGCACCTGCAGTGCGAAAAGATCCCCAACACAACAATTGGCAAAAGGCTCCAAAAGTGGGTTTGTGTTTGTTTTTTTGCTGGGTGCTGTATCTGCCTTGTGCTGGTTTTTTATGCTTCGGGGTATGTGGTGGGCAGTCCATCGTACATACAGTGTGATTTTGTAATTCAGGTCACAAAAGCACTTGTTCTGAAGTAATTGCCCACCAACACTGGCATGTGACCAAAACAAGTCTAGATAATCTGCCCAGAGTCTGGGGCAGGACCTCTTGTTTCAGTAGTTTCTCAACAACAATGCAGGAAGCTTGTCAAACCAAATTGCAAATTACTATTTGCTGCTGCTGCCTCTTTGTGGATAGTGTTGCAAAACCTAAGTAGTGGAAAGTCTGTATTCAAACATCTGTAGATATGTATGGTATAATATTTTTATAAAGATTTGTCTCAGCATGCAGCAATTGCTATTCGCACAAGAATATGAGGATTGCAACTATCTTTGGTTGTATGTCAGTCAGTCTCTGTGGTTTAAAAGTATAGCTTGGAATTCACTGCTGCAACACTTCAGTACTCTGATCTTATGTGGAGATTGAAGATGAAATAAATTGGAAGTGTAGGTTGGCAATCAGATTCAACTCCCACACTAGTGTTTTACACCATGTGATGTCAAGTGAAAGACTTGACTTAAAAGGTTCTTTCCATTGGGTAAAGAACCATGGCATAGCACCATGTGAGTGCACTGCTATGTCATGGTTCTTTACCCACCAATAATAGTGCCAAGATTATGTGGCACCATTAATAGCCTGCACACAAGTCCTGATAGCATAACTTTCTATTCCAATTTTAATAGTATAATCATGGTTTACTAGTTTGCAGGGGACCTTTGCTGAGCTTTGGATCCTTTGTGCAAGTGTTAGGGACAATGAGCTTTTTGTCAAGGCTAATCACTACTTGATGTTGAGGTGGGCAAGTTGTTAGGTTATATTTTGGTGCTCTATGGGCACATCATTTAGAGGTTACCATTGGCATAGCAGATCCTGCTGGCTGGTGGAGCTGCTCTTAGTGTTGAATTGAAACCACAAGTATGGTTTAGTTGCCATCAATCTTAGTTGGTCTACTTATTGAATAACTCCCACACGGGAAATATTGCGTCTATAGGCATTGATTGAAACTTCACATGATAGTTGATCTGAATACAAGGGGAAGATTAAGCTTTAGACATGTAGATCACATCATCTCAAATAATATTTATACCACTAGATGACAAAGGACACAATAGTGTGACAACACTCTTTGCCAATGTGAAAGATTGAAGAAAATGAACTTTGGAGCTTCCCTCCCCACCTTGTGAATTTACGGCTTCATCAACTTTACCTTAATGCAAACATGAAAGTAGATGATGGTTTTTGTATTCAAAAACCCTTTTTGACATTGGCTTGTTTAACTTGAAATCACATTGGATAAGATTTTTGGATTGGAAGCAATGATTGTCATCATGGCCTACCATATTTTAATCATTGTCATGCAAAGATAATGTTGTTAATGTTGTATTGTCCTTGTTCAAATAGATTCAAACATGAAGGTGTTCGCACTTATGAAGTTGCATTAGTTACTATTGTATAAAAAGCATAAAAAGATGGCATAGGATGGGGTCCTCATTTACCTCTTTAAATTCCAATTGTGAATTACAATTGCATAATGAGAAACGTAATCAAAATGTTGTAAGTTTTTGCTATATTAAAATCAATGTGTCCTAATACTTGTAACATAATTGTCAAAATGTGGTTAGTTTGACACACCCTTAAGTTTGTCAAGTGTTATAAGTAATAATTGAAGATTTTACATCAATGAAATTCAAAAATTGAGGATGTATTCTTAGCTTTGGTGATTAAGACAAAAGGATGAGAATTTTGAGATGATTAGGACAAATTGACTTTCTTTATAAATAAATATCACTTATCTCAATTGCACCAAACAAACAAAAATGGAATAATAAACAATTGGACTTAGAATTAAGTCACAAACTCACAAATTTTACCATGGTCCAAACCACTATGGGAGGCCTTACATTCCTCTAAATATATTTAGTAATTAGCCATGAGGACTCTATACCAATGACATTTTCCCAAATCCCCAAAGTTACTTTCCTTAAATTAAATTAAAAAATTTCTTGTCTTATAAATTTTGAAGTTCATAACTTTAGGAAACATCTTTATTTTGAACATGGAATAAATTATCATATAGTGTTTGAAAAGAGCTTTTTCAAGATCATATGAATCTCGAGAATTGGACATGGTTTAGTCTTTCAAATCACTCTTTGAATATTTTGGAATCAATTTGCCAAAAGTTCTCCCAACCTTTGAAATTCATAACTTATGAAAAACACTTTTTACATTGGGTAAAATGCTACTTGATTATATTTTAGCTCGAAATATTACTTGTCAATGATTGTTTGATTTGAACAAGTTTTAACCAATGTTGGTGGGTTTCCCATGTTTTAGAAAATTGCCAATTTTGGTCCTTAGGGTAAATTGAAAAACCAACCTGATTCTTAGTTTTTTTTTCCTCGTATTTTATAAAACTTTCCAAGGTTTTAGCTTTCGATTTTAAAAAAATTTGAGCCAATTTTCAAGTAGGCAATTTTGACAAAATTGTAAATAGGTGTTTATCTTATGCAAATATTTCAAGCTAGTTATCATTTAAAAATAAAATATGACTGAAAAACCCCAATAAATCGGGAAAATGAAAGGATTTAATAACAATTGATGAAAATGAAAAAATATTGTTTTTGTCATATTTTTAGAATCTCATTTTGTTCAAAGGTACCTTCAAACTCTTCTTCCATATCAACATTTTTATAGAATCTCATTTTGTTCGAAGGTACCTTCAAGCTCTTTAAACTCTTCTTACATATCAACATTTGTTTCGATCAAGTCCAACGCATTAGATGGAAAAGTACAACCAACCTAAGGACCATTAGGCTTCTTATTCACAAATATGAATTTTTAAAAATTGTCCATCTTCAAGTGACATTCTCTTAAATTTGTGAATGACCCAACTAAAGAAAAAACCCTTTCCACACAAAATCCTAACATAAAAGCACTCATTTTTCTCCCTTTCTTCTTCATCATAATATAATAAACTTGTGCAATGGGAATTAAATGTAAGATGATGCAAAACCAATGTAAATATTAAATAAAATAAATCTTGCACAACAAACAACATTAATTATTATTTTAAATAGTAATATTATTATTTTAAGTGTAAAAATAAACAAATTCCAAAAAACCAAAAGCAATCAAAAGAAACCCAGAAAACTGATAAGAAACAAACCAAATAAACAACTAAAAAACCAAAAAATAGAAAAAACACAAAACAAAACAAATTTTTAATTATAAAACTTTAAAAAACCCCCAAAAAATGTTATAATTTCTTTTTATAAAAAAAAAACATGGAAGTTCCAAGCTTGGAATTGAACTCCACTATTGATAGTCAAACCTTCTATGATTTGACACATGCACAAGCAAACAAAAGGTGGGGAGTACATGCACATGCAATAGATCAATGAACAAAGCTAGGAACCATGAAATCTCAAACTTGCACAAGCAAACAAAGGGGGGTGGCGAGTACATGGGATAGATCAATAAGTAGAGCCAAGAGCCAAGAAGGAAACTTGCAAGTAGAGCCAAGAGCACAAGCATGTACCTAAAGGAGCAATGCCAATGTTACCAAGAGAGAAATGTGTAAGGAGAACATGAGCCAAAAAAGAAGATGCACAAGTAGAACCATGAGTTGAAAAAGAAAAGAAAAATGTTTCAAGGGCCTCAATGCACACATTACTCTTTCTTGAACCCATTCCTAGTTTTCTCTGTTCTGCACATGTGATGATGCTCTTTCACACTAACACATGATCCAATATCGGAAAACAAATGCCTGTGACCTGAACAAGAAACTATTGGCTCAGCCCAACACAGAAACATCATCTGAAAATTGAAAAATAAATTGAGTGTCGGTGCCGCAGCCAGCCATAGAAAGTACTGAAATAGGCATAAAGGAATGTTCAGAGTTTGATAAAAATGCACACACAAGCATCTTAAGTTCTGCTGACTTATGTACGTATGATACATTATAATACCTTCCTCTGCAACTAAGCTATCTACCAGCAAATGCAAACAGCCAATATACACAAAAGTGACCACATCAATCCCCAGGAAAAACGGAGATGGAAGGGGCTAAGAGGCAAGATTCTAGAATCCTGAGCATTACACTGGTTAGCATGGCAAAGCTATGATGTTATTTGGCTACAGTGTGGGCTACCTGATGCTGGGTTATTGTGGAGGTTGCAAATGATTGCTGTTTCTTCAAGAAGAATGCAAATGACAACAGTGTCTCGTTCTCCTCCACCACCTGACATAGTCCGTGTAAGGTAACACATGAGGAGTGGGGTGTTCACAAAATAAGCACTTGCCCAAAGCAAAGTCAAAAGGCACTTATTTTCACAATGCTCCTCTCCTAGTGTGTTACAGTACTCGAAAGAAAGCAATTTGCTGGTACTCATGGTATATAAAACACAAACAGCACAAGCAAGTTCAATGGCAGTGGAGGCTAAACCTGAGCAGCAAAATGCTGAGCTACAGCTGCAATGAGCTCCTCCTGCAAAAAGTAACAAACTGTATCACTGAAATCTAAAAATGGCAGGTAGTAATATTCCAAGCAGCTAAACCACAGATCAACTTTGGACAGCACACAAATGGAATCTCTGTTCGCTCTACCTACAATAAGGTGGCATGATTTAGATGTTACCTTGCAACTACTTGTCACCTCTCTTAAGTTGTAGACACGGCGGTATCGCTTCAGGGAGGAAGTCTGGAAAAGAATAAACAAAATTATCCACAAAAAAAGAAATTTGTTCATTGAATTTAGATGAACTGGTTAAGTGGGGCAGCAATCTTCAACAAAAAGTTGATAATCATACTGAGCACCAGAACAGGACTACTCACCTCAAGTTTGGAGAGATCTACTTGTAGAGGCCGTCTTGAACTGGAGCTCCTCAGTGGTAATGGCCCCTTCAGCTTCTGGTCAACTTCCTGTACGATATCTTGACTTCTGTCACTAAGTGTCCAAATATCTGTAGTTCCTTCTACTAATGCAACATGTACAGTCTTGGAAAACAAAATCTGGGGTTACTTTCGGCATTCTCACCAAGGCATCGTTGTCAACATAGGTCTGGTTATCAAATACAACTGATTGCTCTTGAGCAGAAGGACGACTAAGCCGCTTCCTCTCCTTCAACTCTTGCACATTCTGGATTGTAACAAGTCAGCAGGCGTCATAATGCCACAACTCTAAAATTAAAACAATTCACACATTTGACAGTTGTAGCAGATAGGGTTCAATTGCAGGATCATCCAGGCTTCAATCAGCTTTTTCATGTTGATTCTGGACTTTTGTTAATGAAATCAGTGCTAAATGATATTATAAAAAAATTGGCTCAGATTTCCCAAACACCAGAAAGAAGAAAAGTTGAACAGGATTGAGCAAGATTGATCATATGCATTGTTGTAAATTCACGGAAAAAGACTAATAAAACAAACCGACAATGTACAAATCACTAGTGCAAAATGGCTACCTCTCTGCAGCTTGGACATAGGTAAAAAGCAGTGGAATCAACTTTGTTGCCTGCACTGACTTCACAGTCCACATGTACCCATCTCCGGCATGTGCGATTATCACAGCCAACCCACTGCAAACAAGAAAGGTCCAATTGCATGAAATAGAGTGAAAAGATGATAGATGACAGAAAGAGCCCAAGTGGAAGGGAGGAGAACTGATGGCAACTGGAAAAGGAGGACCCACCAACTGTCAAGAATGCAACCATTCTTCAAGTACCTCTTTTCCATCAAAGCTGTCAGGATCCTTCTCCCGGTAAATTTGAACACAGAATGGGCAGTACTTCCCCTGCATGCCAGCCCACTTCTTTTTTGATTAGGTTGTGCGTGATAGAGAGCAGGAACAATAGGAGCTTCTTCAGTCACAAACAAAGCTTGTCCTAAAAGTCTTCTGCACACTCTGGGACTCAATGAGCCTCACCTGATCAAAGTTGATTTTGCATGCATTGCAGAGCGTGACATGCTTTGGCTCCTTCTCACTTCCATAGTTGCGCACATGCCACCGGCAAGTCCTGCAAAAGATGAGGAAGTATCTCTCATAAGAATTGAAGTGTAGAGTACCCATGATGACTTTTGGACTGCACTGTAGCTTCATTGGTGAATCTTTTTTTTCTACAGCAGTGATAGAGAGAAGACATTGTTGCTGTATCTTCTTTTGCACACTGCCTGAAGTCACCACCAAAGCATCATTGTTCCTTCCAAACTTGCAGACAAGCTTTCTTGGGAGAAATGCCACCACTTTAGCGACCACATAATATGGGAAACACTCCAAGAAGGGGACAAAATAAGGGGAGGAAAAGGTGAAGGATAACAAGAGACTCACGGTCCATCTCCTGGAGATGTCCGCTTGCAATGGGGATTAGAACACAACTGCCGGGAAAGCATTGTCTACCATCAACAAATCCGCAGTGAAAGGAGTTCCAAGCAAACAGATAACGGCGCTTCAAGATGATGACATCTCCAAGTCTCCCTTTCTCAGCGCCCTCTTATCGTAAGCTCCTGCTCTTTTAAGAGAGCTCCGTGATGAACGTGTCCCTATATTACTCTTCCCGCTCAGAACCGGTGCGCTCGGCTTCTCACGGAGTCCAAAGCAGAACCCCAGCAGGCGGCCTCTGAAGCTCAGATTCTGCTGGACAAGGAGGAGGAAAAATCTAAACCTTTGCTATCCCGCTCTTCAGCCTGAAACAACATATGGCCATTTGTTGCACTGTTTCCAGGTGCAAGAAAATAAGCAGTCTTCACCATGAACTGACGAGATTCTCTAAAGCTCTGGACTCTGCACACAAAAAGCTTGACACAAAACAGTGAGAAGATGCACACAAGCTGGATAACAAATGCGACACAAGCACACAAAACTGGACAAAAGACGCAACAAAAATATGGAGACGCTGGCCGCAAGTTGCAACCAAGCTACTGCATAGTTGAAAAACTGGTAACAAGAAGAAAACGAGCGCAAAAATGGCCACAAGAAGGAACAAAGGATGTACAAAAGATGGACAAAAAATGCCGCAAAATAAGACATAAGATGACCTCGAAGCTGGGGAGGCCCAAAAAAAAAAGGAATAAACAAAACAAGAACAACAAAACAAGCTGAAGACAAAATCAAACACGAAAAGAAAAGAAGAAAAGCAACGCTTGCAAGAAGACACGAAGGTAATACTCACCTGCTTCTACGCAAGATGGGAGTCAAGATCAAAATCCCTGGCCTGTATACACCAAGAAAGAAGTTCAATGATTCAGCAAATTGAGAAAACAAAGAATGCTTGGGCTCAGACTGTCTGCAGCCTCCTCGAGCTACATGAAAGAAGAGCAAAGGGAAAAAAAATTAACAAGCTTTAGAAGAAGAAGAAGAAGAGAAAGGGTGGAGACAGAGAGAGAGCTGCAGCAGCGATGGTAAGTGAAGTAGTCTCGAGCTTCAAAAGGAGTAGCTGCTTCTGCTGATACTTGTGGTGAGAGAGAGAAGACGAAGAAGAAGAAGAACGAAGGAAGGAAGTAAGGAAAGCGGGTGGGGGGGGGGGCTTGTAGTGGTGAAGGGACGACAACGGGTGCAGGCACAGCACGAGGGAACAAAGGACAGAGTGTGTGGGAGCGACAATATCACGACAATACTTACTTCCTTCCAGAAAACAACCAAAGGAACCAAAAAAACCAACAACAACCACCACCCCCGGCCTTGCCTCTCTTCCATCTTTTGCGTACGGCGTCCTTCTCTTTTCGTCGCCGTTGGTATCCGCCCGTCGGTTCAGCTCAAGTAGTCGATCTTTCCGTGATTTTCTCCCGCTTTTTGTCGTTTGCTGTAAGGAGTCGTCCTTTTAGCGTTTTTTCTTTTATCGTTGCACGTACCGGGCAGGGCTAGGAAATGTTTTTAATCGGATGTCTCGGAAGAAGACCAGGAGGACGGCGGGCCCCGGCGTTTTTTAAATTTCTGGCTTTTTTTTTTTTTCAAAATGGCTAAAACTATGTCTATTCTTTTGGTTTTTTTAGTATATTTCGATTAATTTTTAAATAAATAGCCATATTTTTCTCTTGGGTTCTAGCTTAGTAGCCAAAAATGTGACGGATTATTATTTTAAAAATTACTTTCATATCTGGTCTATAGCCAAATTTGGATAAATCTTTGTGTGGATGATCGCCAGTTTGACTACATCACAAAATTGGAAAAAAAAAACCCCTGGGCTAGGAATTTCGCGCCTCTCGTTGTGTGCTTATTTTTTTGGGTCTGCCCACAGGGAAAAGAATTATTCATCACTATAAGGTTTGGAGTAATATATTTTGGAATGAACTTGGAACCAATGTGTGAGTGACAGCTGGAGACCTATCTGTAATATCCAGGATGATTTTTACTGAAAATCATATTCATTTTGCAGTCAAATCACCTAACCAGGGTTCTGTTTTTAAATTTTATAATATCAGAAAATAGGGGAAATTTTCAAAAAAAGAGGAAATTTAGTCAGTAGAAAACAGGAAATTTCCCAATTTTTTCTTAAAAAGAAGCACAATTTATTAGAAAAAATAAATAAATCCCTACACCTAAACATGTTAACCTGGTTTTACCATTTCTCAAGAGTTTGTTTCAACTTTCTGTAAAGGGCAGAGCCATTGTGCAATGAGTTTGCTTGTCTTCGAAGAGGCACACAATCCGCACATTTCACCATTCAACACATGCACATATTTTGTTGTACTTGTAGTTTTTCAATGATGTTTTATGAACACATCCAAGAATGAACTTGAAGCGTATTTGGGCAAATTTTTGTCACTGTGGGTAATCTAATTTAATGTATATACTAATATCATCCATTCTGAAGTTGATAACACAGATTCTTTTCTTCCAATTGATCATGCAATTCTCATAATTTGGATGTATAAAAACCTTTCCATTGAGTTCTTTCCAGTATTATGTTCAAGATTTGCATGCGAATGTGAAACTGAAAACTTCATGTCCTCTGCACTGGGGCTCACTCGCTATGCAACTCTGCAGTAATAGAAAGTTGGTCCACACCGGCACTTACTGTTGTTCAATACCTGGGAATCACATGTCACATTCAGGATGCAATTATTTTGCACAATTGTTGAGGTGTGTATAACATCATCTTGCTGCAAACAAAGGTCAAGGCGGAGATATTCCAGAGGAAGAAGGCTTGGTTGGTGATGCCCCAGAGTTGGAAAGGCTGAATGGAGCAGCAGTATCAGGCATGGTGGACACCATCCCAACTCGCTCAAACAAGCCATGGATTTTGTTGAGAAGAACCGTTTGAGAGGGGTCTGCTCCTCGTAGCCACCGCACAGCATCAGGTCCTTGCAGCTTGTCAAAGAGTAAACGCCTCTCAGCCTCAGCTTCATCCAATCGAAGCTTCAGATACCTTCACACATGGCCAAATGGTCAGTCAAAGTCAAAACAAATGATTACACTGATTCAATAGGAAACAGAGCACAAACAAATATGGCCAAAATCAATATATATGTCTCATAAGAATCAAGAAATCTCCATTCTCACAATTCAGAAAAAGCAAAGCAAGGTTAACACTTCTTCAACAAGCCACAGAGAATTCCAAAGAAGCAAAGACAAAACAGAGAACAAATGACCAAGAAACAAAAACCAAAAAAACAAAATTAAACATGAAAGCAGTATGAACAGTAGTGTCAGTCTCATGCCTGTTCAGGGACCAAGAACAGTGGTGTGTATGATAGTGACTTCTCTATCACAACTTCCCCACTCACTTCATCAACTCCATACAGTGGGTAAAGGCCATTGAAAACACAAACCTGCATATTGAGTTTCTGCTACAAATCCAGAAGCAACAGGAAGACTCAGCCATGCTACTGGCTAGCAACAAACAACAACACAAGGAGACAACAAAAAAACAGAAAGATACAACAGGAAAGACAAAACACATAGAAAAGGACAGCTGGGAAGAACAAAACCAAGTGGGCTTACAACAAGCTGCCCACTTACAAGACTACACACGGAATCATTTGGAAAACTCCAAATGCTGAAATTCTGAAAAGGAATTTTCCTTTATTGAGCAACCCTCTAGTCCTGTTTAACAGAATCTTTAGAGGGTAGGCTTTATTCTTTATTCTTCAGAAGGACAATAAGACTGACCATCTCTGAGACAAAGAACTCTTTACAACTACAAAGCCTCAAAAGCCTGTAAAATTGACTACAGATACCCAACTTAGCAGTAATTGAGATGTTGGAATGAACATGAGGCATACGTATCATTTCAATACCTGCATACTCTCATTCAGAATGTTCAACATCAGAGGATATACCTTAAGGACTTTGTTTCACAGCCAGATCCAAGAAGTTATAAGAGAAGCCATTAGAAGTACAATTCAACTCACAAGTCTGGAAAATCAGGAACAAGAAGATCATCCACAAACCTACAAACAAGGGACAATCTATGAAGCACAACAGGACATCTGTTATTCTTCAAGAGACACATTATGAAGTCAAAATCATAGGAAAAGAGATAGAAATTAGCCAAATAGACCACACAATTAGTACCCATGGGTATACCAATACATTGTCTATAACCACAATGACCAAAACGAAGAAATAAATTATCTAGCAAGAAATCCAACCAAGAGATCAAATCTGAAGCCTCCACAACTTCAAAGCTATGAATATTTTCAAACAAATTTATCTCTTCTTTATTTTTCAGCCACAAAAACCTAAAATTCATAGCTATTCTTTGAACCAACAAAAACTTAAAATGATGAAGCTTCAACATCCAATGAAACACTCTATTAATCAGAACTTTCAAATGAGCTTTTAGATCTATTAGGTCAATTTTAGCGTATAGAGTTGAGAAATCAAAAGACTGCAACAAGAGTGGAGAAGCTTTATCAACTTCCAATCTTGAAAGATTAAGTTGTTTTATTACCTCCACTACTCCTGTAGAGTCATTGAGAATCCAACTACTAACACAAGGAACATTGGCCTTTTTGAGTTTTGACACCCAAAGGTCATTGACCATAGGAAAAAAAGCTTTGTAGAAAGAACTCAGCCACTTAGAAACTTCAGTAAGAGAAGTAGAGCTGGCTGAACAATTAGATCTATGTTTAATTGGATTTTTATCGAACTTCCAAACAGCACAAAGACATGGAGATGATGGCCAGACTTCACACCACTAAAATTATGAGCCTTATTAAAAGAAAGATGAGATTTCAGGATTTCAGACGGGGCAAGATTGGAGACCACATACATAGCAACTGGAGAATTAAGAAAACGAAGAAACATAGAACTTTTTACAAACAAACACAAAATCATTACTACATTTATCCATGTAAGTAATAACCAAGGAACGCTGTAGACTCTTTAGGTGATCCAAACTCCTGTAAAAGAACTGACAAAGAATAATTAGAGGAGGATTGAACCACAGAGAAGCAGCGAGCAACTAAATCAATCCAGCAAGCTTACATGGAATCTGATGGTCTCCAGAACAACATGAGAATAATGCAAACATCTCAAAACAGAATGATTTGTCTTACATCATTTGTAAGCCAGAATTCCTACAAATAGTCACACAATGGTGACAGGAATCCACAAAATATTGTTTACACAGGAATAGACTATTGTATGAGGCTTTGGGAACAAGAATGCAACTTTTGACACATAGAATTTGCATCCATGGACAAGCTTGAAAACGGTTTGGCCACTCCAAACTCCTACTGTCATGCACCCTGTAAAAGTCTCAGATTTGACATTACTCTGCTTGAAAGAATGCTGTACCTGGTTGCATACTCTTCCTCAACTTTCTCTGATTTTGCTGCCACTATGCTTTGAAGAGCCTCAGCCTCCCGTCGGGCTTCATCAGACTTGAACTGGAACATATCTGCTTCAGCCTTCTTGAGCCGCACAATGGATTCCAGCTCCTCTATCTGTTGTTTCTTTCTTTGCTTCTCAAACTGCCCAAACCAGAACTCTCACATCAATTGCTGATTATTTGGACTGCTGGTATGTAAGATTCAAACCAATCCTCTCAGATGTCTGGTTAGGTTTGCGCCCATAAGATCATAGTCAGACATGTCAATACTAGAATACAGACCTGTAACTCTGCAAGCTCTTGTTTCCTATCCTCCAGCTCTCGCTCACAGACACTAAGTGTCACCTGAGCCTTCTTCAGCTGACTGGACTTTTCTTCAGCAACAGTCGCCAGTTTTGTGATAGCTTCTTGCACAATATCAGCAACTCGATCACAAACTTCTCTCCGATCAAACAGCTTCTCCTCCCTGTTCCCATCTTTGCTCTCCTCAACCTCTGGCTCTGCACCAACAAAATGGAGACAAAAAGTTCATGTCCTGAAGATTATAAACAAAAGTACAGGAACATGGGATACATCCAAAAAGTGAGCTGCTTGTCCAGTAAGTATTTTTTCAATCAAAAGATGAATCTAGTTCAAAAATCAAGTACCAGACCTTGGCAAAAGCACTGAATATCTCTTATTGCAGTGTTGGTATCCATTCCATTTTGGAGCTTCTCAAGAAGTTCCTCAAATTTCCAGTAGAAATGCTTCCCCCTGGTGTCATCTGAAACATGGAAGATACGGTGGACATAATTCAGCTCCCTGATGAGTGTGTCTCTGTCCCAATGAGAAGCAAAAAGCCTGAATACATCCTTGGCCCATCCCAAGAGCTCTGAACCATTTCCACAAGCTCTGCAACGAAACATCAGTTCAGATCTCCTCCCTGTGTGACTGCTGCCCAACTTAGGCTTCTCCTTGGAGCTTACTCCCATGAAAAATGCTCCAGCTCTTAGTGCACAATCAGCATGAGTCCAATGGAGGCAAACATCGCACCCAATCCACCGCAGGCTGTTGGATTCAAAATCAAACTTGCTACATGCAACACACATGCATGAGTTGCAAAATCCATTCATGGAACGACAGCTTTCACATGAACACTCATTTGCTGGAAGCTGGCTTTGGCAGGCCATGTTTCTGCACCGTTTGTGGAAGAAAATCTCCACCAAGGCTGTGTGAGTTACACTAATGTCTGGAAGTATGTATGCCAGGATGCCTGTTCTCAAAGCCACAAATATTTCTAGCTGTATTCGGTGAGCCCGCATAAGATTTTCACGAGTGAGGTCTCTGCGAACCCGTAGCAGTCTCTGCAGTAGCAAAAATTCATCTCTTCGTTGTGGACTTCCCAGGATGTCTCGAACATCCATCTGAAAGAGATTTGCAGATCAGTACTGTGAAGGAATCCATTAAAAAAAACACTCATGAATATCAAGAAATCTCCATATTTAGCAGTATATGCTGCCACCAAAAGAATCTTTGTCCAGGTACATAAAACTCTCAAAACTCAGAAGTTCATGACACAAAATATCATCCACAAACCTACAAACTAAGAAAGATAACATCTGAAGCACAGCAGGACAGGTGTAGGGCTTCAGAACATGCTTCAAAAAATCAAACTCATAGGAATAGAGGTAGAAACTTGCTATCTAGACTGTACAATTAGGAGCCATGGGAATACCAATATATTCTCCATAAGCACAATGACCAAATGAAAGGAACAGATTGTCTATCAAGAATTCTAACCAAGAGATCACATCTGAAGCTTCCACGACCTTGAAGCTATGGAGTAACTCAAAAGAACTTCTCTTACTTATTCTTAAACCGCCAATACCTGAAATTAAGAGCCAGTCTTTGAAACAACAATAAACTGACAATCATGAAATTTAAGCATCCAACCAAACACTAGGTTAAATCAGAACATTCAGATGAGCTTTTAAATCTACCATGTTGCTTTTAGTGTATAGAGTTGAAAAAATCAAACCTCCAAAAGCAAAAGCAAAGAATATTTATCAACCTGAATGATTTACAAGTTTGATTATATCCACTGCTCCTATAGACTCATTGAGAATCCAACTACAAATAGAAGCACCATTAGCTTTTCAGAGCTTCAAAGCCCAAAGATTGTTGACCACAGGTAGTATAGCTTTGTAGAAAGGACTGAGCCACTTAGAAATAGCTGTGTGAGAAGTTAAACTGGCCACACTAAATCTTGATTAATCGGGTGTTTAAACCTTCCAAACAACACAGAGAGAAGGAAGATGTAGGCCACCCTTCTCACCACTCAAATTTAATTACAAGTTTTAGTGAAAGAATGATCAGGTCTAAGGATTTCTGACTTTGCATCATTTGAAACCTCATATTTACCCACTGGAAAATTAAACTCAAAGAAAACTGAAGAAACATAGTGCTTTTTATATAAAGATATTAGTGTAAAGATATTAGTACACTTAATTCATGCAGCTTATAGCAAAAGAAACATGAAAAATCTTCAGGTGATCTAGATCAATTGAAGGAACACAAAGAGAAGACCAAGAAGAGGAATGTAACATGGAGAGACAACAGATTCTCTTCTGAACAAACAACAGAACTTTTAATTTACATTTACTCAAGAACCCTTGAAGTCCTAGAAGCTCTTCCTGTTTACTGACAAACTTCCTGACACCATTTTCAATAGTTTCTGTTATAGACATGTAAGGAAGAAAAGCCCTTCAGAACTTAGCACCTCTAGAAAAGAGGTAAATCAAAGAAAGGCTTGAGAGGATATCCAGATTTGCAGAAATAACATGATAACAATAGAAATTAGCAAACCTTGGAAAACAACTACACTCACAGTCACTGTTAAACATTTGCTGGACTTTAGAGGAATGAATAGACCTCCTTAACTCTCTTATTGTTGAAGAACTCTTCAACTGAAATTTCGACGTGCTTTCAAGCAATAAGGTAGAGGACCAAAGCATTCTAACTATCTGAGGAGGACAATCTAAAACAATGGCAAAGTTTTAAATGGATGAAAGATCTATACCATTCATACAGGAGGACAAAGATTGAGATAAGGAGACCTGTAACTAGGAAGAATGAACTTGATGGAGCTGAATAAAGTTCTTTACTTTTAAGAAATAGTCTCAAAATCTTCATGAGTTGCAAAGCATGGCCAACGCTAAGACCCAGATCAGAAAGAGGGGATCAGAAAGCAAAAGCAGCAAACGAACCAAATTCTTATTTCTATATTTAGAGAGGAAATGATAGAAAACTTATCTTGGGATATAACAGAACAAAAAGAAAACCCATCTTTTGTTACAAGAAAGAAAAATGAGTCATATAACTTAAATTCTATGGGGAGAAAGATATGGGTTACAACTAGAGACTAGTTGCACATCATTACAAAATGAAACCCTCTCCCTGCAAATAGGCAAACAAAGAGGAGGAACAGAGAGTTAGGGGCTTAAACAAACAGGAACCCAAACTTCCCAAACTCTACTGTTAGGATGAAACAAAGACTAGATTTATGGCCCTCCCTCCACATCATAGAAGAAGGTTTATGAACCCTGGGAGATCTGCTGTTGTTCAGCTTGCCTCTTGGAAAGAAGGTCTGTAAAGTACTCATCCATTCTCTTGCCACCAGAGAAGCAGCAAGCATACATGTGAATGTAAGAAAGATGTGGAACTTACCTTCAACTCTTCCAACAACTCATCAGGTTGATCGCGCATACGTTCTGCCATGACTTCCAAGCCCTCCCGCATAACATCACGTGGTTGTATCCGGTTAGAATTGTTGACTCTGTGGACAACTGTTTGCTCACCCTCTTCGAGTTCTCCATCTTCTTCTCCAACCTCATCATCTTCAGGGCCTTGTCCACCACCCGTCATGTCTTGCTGTGACGTGCCTTGCTGGGAAGATAGGTAAGCAAATTTCTTAGGTCAACCAAACCACACAATTTAGATGATCACAAACCTCTGTTTTCACAGCTCAAGATCTTTTCCAAAATCCAGCAAACCCTACTTACCGTTGGCCATGTTTCTCTCGAGCTTGCACTGTCAGAGCGCGAGTCGCGTTGCGTGGTGACAGCGTTGCTTCCCCAAGCCGGGTCAGGAGCAGCAGCACGTCCATCAGAGGATGCCAGAGACAGGGAGGTTTGTGGATGCGACAAAGAGGGGGGCGACCTCGCCCTCGGTTGACAAGATGAAATGTTGTGGCGTACAGGTACCTCTACCTTAAGCTCCGGTCGTCCCCCTCCCTCACTATCTGACCTGCTTCTCTTCATCATCAACGGCTTCAACAGCGCCAAACCCTTTTTAAAAAATAAAAAAAAGCTTCCGGACAGCAACCGCTCCTTAAGCTTAAGATCTAATCAGTATATCAATCCTTACGAGGATTCACTGCCGTCAACACAAGTGTGTAGCAAGAAAAGCATCACACATGATAAAGGAACATACCAACACTCTGCTCTCCCTCATTTCTTGGCTTTCTTCCGTCAGAACTGTCTGGAAATCACCGCAGTGAAGTGCTCGAGAGTGAGAAGACGGAGAATGTCAGTAGCGATGAGAGCTGAGGGAGAGAGGAAGAGGGAAGTGTGAAGGATGAACGCAAGGTCGCAGCAATGGCGACCTCCGCGACGCTTCCTGTCGATTTCTCCTCAGTCAATACATAAAGACGTCCCCAGTTCGAAACCCGCCAACGGCAAATACGCAGTTTGTCGAAGGTTTTAGTCGAGAAAAAAATTAGGGTTTCTATTCTGTAATTTTGTTTTGATTTTGTATAGAAGAGTAGGTCCGGACGCCCTTCCTTGTATTGAGGTGCCTGGGCACAAGGGTGGTAGCCCAAGTGACCGGTACCAAAAAACAAGGAAGGCCGAAGGGTTTTACCCTTCTCCGGTGTAAAAACCGGCCTAATTTTCAGAGAATGTGTGATTGCATGGCCGAAGATTTCTTCCATTTCGAACAACCCTTGACTATAGGTCATTGAGTTTTTGTGCCTAACAATGGTCATCTAAATACACTAAATTAGGGCAGGTTTGTATGGATGCAGGAGATTAGGGGTTTTTTTCATATTATTATTACTAGTGTGGCCTGTGCCATTGGGCCCAAGTGTTACCACGTCTTCAACTGATTTGTCCTTCCAAAACCTGGTGTTTGGGAATTTATTTGAATTTTCAGTCGCAGAAATCATTTAAAAATCAATATCTTCCACATTCTGAATCCAAATCTTACCAAATAAATTCCATTACATCCTACTCATCAAGATCTTTCCAACAACACCAACATTCCAATTCCTCCGAAATTTTCAGCTATAATTTAATTTAATTTATTTTTTAGTGAAGAAATCATTCAATATTCAAGAACATTTGCATCGCAAGTCCAAATGCCATGAAACCAAAGCCGATCCACCCTCCTCCTCCAGAGCTTTCCAAAGAGACCAAGAACGCAATCTCAAGCATCCCAATTCGGTGGATCTCATAAGTACAAACAGAACAAACAAACAAACTACCTTCCTTCATAGGTAATCTTATTCATTTTTGTGACATCTTTAAATTTGGCAAAATTTTCTTTTTAAAAAATGAGCAAAATTAGTCAAATTTTCACTAGGAAAAAGAAATCTCTGAAAATTTCCCAATTTTATTGTCTAAAAATCACAAAACTTATGGGAAAAATAATCACTCCAGGAGGAGATGGGTTCAACACTTTTTTTAAAAACAATTTTGTGAGGTACATGGACCATTCAGGAGAGAAATGGGCCAAATTTGGCTAGAGGTCAAACAGGAAAGTAGAATTTCTGTAGAATCCTGCTTTGTTTTGGCAACCTCCAGGGAGGTTTTGTCCAAATATGGCGAATTCAGACATTTTCCTCAAAATATTGTGACTTGCACATTTTTTTTGACAAAAAAAATCCCTTCAAACCCTTCTCACTGGATTTTTTGGGGTTTCCGCAGTGAGAAATTTCATGAAATTAAAATAAAATTCTGAATGGGTTACTTGATATACTTTACCCTAGGGTTAGTTTCAACCTTAAATAATGTTTAAAATAGTGAAACAAAATTTCATGACAATAGGAAGCTAAGGTGTTGAAAAACATCTTAATTATTGCAAGCTACAAATCTGAATAATTTCTCTCTTATATGACAATATCCCAGTAAATCATGAAAAATTAATGAGTTCAAATTTATGAAAAGGAATTTACTCTTGAAAAAAAAAATTATTGGTTTTTGACCATGTAAAAATGGATCCTAGGCTACGGTAACTGTGGAAATATTTTATTGTTCACTCCAATAAGTTAACAATTTTGTTGCATGTTCCTCTCAATCAAAGTTGGGAGTCGGAACACCAAATGTCAAGATAGTCCCCTCTTGTCAATTATTGTCAACTTTCTTGAGACAATAATGTGTGTTTCCATTGAGCTTTTAAATGGGGTTGGCTAGCCTTTCTCTCCCATGTCACCCTTTACATGTTAAAGGGTGTTTGTGTTCACAGTTTGCCGTCTACTATTTGTCAGTGCTATTAATCAGGTAATGAATCCTCAAAGGATGTTGTTCCATCTGAAAAGAGTAGTTACTAAGTTACAAGTGCCAAAAAGCAATATCACATATTTACATTGGTTTCAAACTATGACCCTTGCACCTTGAAAGTTTTCACATTTTTGCACATTACATATAGTAAAGGACGTTGTGACATGAAGCATCATTTCATCCATCTGTCTCGTCATTCATTCGTCTATTCGTCTGGTCATCCATGTGAATCGACACCCTGGAAGCTCCAAGATTACTGGTGGCACACCATCCCTCTACTGAGTCTGACACTGCAGCTTTCTGCCCACCAAGAATGGGAAGGAAATCTATCCATCATGCAATGCTCTCCAAGCTAGCTACTTCCCAAATGCCCAACTTGGTCGGTGAAATGGCCTCCAAGTTATGGCCAGTGAAAATTTTTATTTATAAAATAAACCAGGAATGGCCCTCCATCCATGTCCCTATTTAGATACATCATCATCCTCCATGTGCTCCTTGCTTGCTTGTTGGATGGTGCATAAATAATCACCATGTATGATGAATAATATTTACACATGATCACATGTAATGTGTTTTTTTGTTTTCTTTCGGTCAATTTTGTAATGCAACCAAAGTGGTGATGATCCACATGAATAATTAGCCATACATAAATATTTTCAATAGCCAGAAATTTTTTTTAAAAAGGAAAAATGTCAAATTTCTGTCTATACATGGTTCAAGAATATTTTAGCCAAAAACGTAAAAATAACATGTTATGACAAGACAAAATGTGGCATAAAATTTGGTAATTTAATAAACAATAAAAAAATTTATGAAGTGTCCAATATGTTTTTGATATCTATGTTGCATTGTGCATTTGTCCGAATATGATCAATTTGTGTATGTTAATAATTAAATTTTTTAAAAAATCTAAATGTATTTGTTATAAAGGTATGTGTGTTTTGGCAATGAGAAGAAACGTGTGATAGAAATGAAGATTAGAGACGAAGCATTCGACGAAAGTGGAACAACATACAAATGAGAAGGTGAATTGTCTATAGTTGATATCTGAAGTTTCTTTTTCCACTTCCATTCTCCAGAACTAGTTAGCTAACAAGCAAGCTTGAAGAAGCAAAGGTTTTCTCCAGAGATGATAACGTAGTAAGAAGATAGGCTCAATGATGATTAGCGTAGCACATACGAAACTATTTTGAATGTCGTGATGAACAAAGAGAGCAAATTGTTCTTTGTGTATGGTTTGGTGGAATCGGAAAAACATTTGTTTGGACAACGCTTTTGTCCAATCTACGAAGGCAAGGCAAAATCGTGCTTGTAGTTGCCTCATTAGGAATTACATCTTTGCTACTTCTAGGCCGCAGAACCGCCCATTCAAGATTCAAGATTCCAATTGATTTGCACAATGAGTCGACTTGCAACATCACACAATAAATGAAAGTGGCCGAGTTGGTGCGTAAAGTTCATCTGATCATTTGGGATGAGGCACCGATGATGCATCACCGAGCTTTTGAATCTGTTGATCGGACCCTGCGTGATTTGATGCAATTGGATGACGCACAAGCAATCGAAAAGATCTTTGGTGGGAAAACCATGGTCCTTGGTGGGGATTTTCGACAGATCTTGCCTGTTGTTCCCAAGGGAGGACGAGAAGACATTGTCAGTGCTTTGTTGCTTCGATCGCATCTTTGGCAGCATGTTACATCATGGCAGCCAATTTTGAAAAGCAGTGAGAGTTTACCAAATGGGTGTTAAATGTTGGAGATGGCAGTCTTCCTACCATTGCAGAAAAAGAAGGTGTTGATTCAGATTGGATCACGATTTCATCCCATATGAGGTTGCCAACAGAGGATTGCAGCTTCAGAGGATTAATCTGAACCATCTATCTAGATCACCAACACCACTCTGGAGATGCCATGTATCTTATGCAATAGAGCATTCTAGCCCCCAAAAATATTAACATTAATGAAGTCAACAATGCAATTCTAGAATCGCTATTTGAAGAATTGTACACGTACCTGAACACAAATTCTGACTTCGACAAAAGAAGGTGCAAGTGCTACTACAGGAGTTTCAATGGATTCATTATATCCGGTGGAATTTCTAAACATTTTGCAATTCAACAATATTGCAAATCATAAGCTAGAACTCAAAGTGGGCATGCCAATCCTTTTGTTGCACAATCTCAATCAATTAATAGGATTGTGCAATGGTACAAGGTTGATTGTCAAGAGATTGGGTTAACGTGTCATTGAAGCAAAAATCATCACTGGGAACAATGTCGGCAAACGTGTGTTTACACCCCGCATCATCATGTCCCCTTCCAGGACTAATTGGCCATTTGTTTTGTGTCGTCGTCAATTTCTTGTTCGAATGGCATTTGCAATCACAATCAACAAGAGTCAAGGTTAGACATTGAACAACGTTGGGGTATATTTGTTGTCTCCAGTCTATTCCCATGGTCAGCTGTATGTTGCTATCTCACGAGTCACAAGCAATGCAAACATCAAGATTTTCAACGACCAGGGTCCCAATCAATACATGCAAAATGTCATATATAAAGAGGTTTTGGAATGTAGTTTGTAATTGTAATTTTATAATATGTACCGTCAAATACACACACACATGTGCATTAGGCACGGGGTTCAAATTAGTATATATATAGTAAAGGACGTTGTGAAGCATCATTTCATCCATTTGTCTCGTCATCCATCCGTCCATTTGTCCGATCATCCATTCGTCCTGTCACGATCTATTTACTTTTACGAGACAGAGAAAGAGTGGAATACCAGAATCTGACCAATTTGTTTCATGGAGAATTCTCTCAAAATTATGAGTTAGAACTCTCAAAAAAATAAAAGAGGATTTTTCTTCACAAATTCCCTTTTCTCAAAGAAAAAAATTGTAATTTTTTTGAGAAAATGCATCTTTTTTTTTGGTAGGAAAAAATATTTTGTCACATTTGGACACATGTTTTAGTGTTTGGGACATTTTTTTTTTTGTTTTTGGCAGTTTTTTATAGTTCAGATTTTTTTTCCAAACATTAGAAAAATTAGTGCTACGTGACTTTTTTTTTTGGCATACTCGCATTTAGTGATTTTTTAAAAACAAATTTTGAGATTTGTTCAACCAAAAATATGGGAAAGCATTTTGTGTTGTTCGATAAGCTGCTGCATGTCGCCTGCAACACTTGGCTGTCACTGCGTAATATATATTTTTGTCACATATGTAATGTATCATCAAATACACACACCTGTGCATTAGGCACGGGGTTCAAACTAGTTGAATACATATGTCTTGATGTGTCTCTTCGATGAATTATTATTAGGTTTTCAATTTGGATGGATGTGTTGGGGCTATGACAACAGCTTCAAATGTTTAGACATCTAGACTCTTTAAGAAGGATTTGCAACATGAGTCTTTTGCCAAAAAAACCTCTCTTTTTTATTTCTCTTTGTATTTTGAGGGATCCCCCCAGCAGAAAAACCTAGGGAGTTATGCAGTGGGGGAGATCCCACTACATTTTTACATTCCCATGAAAGATTTTTTGATGGGACGGATCGGGAAAATTCAAAAAGTAAAGAAGGAAAGAATGGAGGAAAGAAAAAGAAGACTTCTTTCTTTCTTTCTTTTCAATTTTTTTTAATGAATATGGAGGTTCCCATATTAGTGTGTTCTCTCAGGAACACCCTGGGGCTACTGCCCTTGTGCGACCCTCCATCAGGAGAACCCATTCATATGGGAACCTCCCCTACAACATAATACATATTAATGTTGTGCCAAGTGCATAACAAACCCATTACATCATCATAGATCCAAACTTTCATTGAAAGACAATGTTCAATCCTCTAGGTGCAACCTGGATGGATGTGAAGCTCTTTCAAATAGCTTACCCATGCTCCCTACATTGAAATTTGAACCTTCCAACAAGAAAATGATCATCCATGGTATGCCATGTTGGAATATCAAGGCTTTGTTGTGCAAATCCTTCCCTTTGTGAATTAAGTTATGTAAATTGATAATCAGTAATGAAAGAATGGAGACTTGAAGCAAGAGACAAAATGCCAATGATACCCTATTTTCACCCAATTTGGGACCACCTTCTGAACATTGTGATGCCCTTCAAGAGGGCTAAAAAATGGGTGTCAAAAGAAAATCTTTCCTTTAGGTCCATATTAATTAATTTAGATACTTTAAATGGATCAAAATTGAATCCATGTTTTCTTTGATTGCTTAATACTTTAAGTTATAAATTTTCAAATAAAAAGATTTATCAACATGACACTAATTTTTTGGCTCTGCCCATAAGGAAGAAATTTCAAGGATTCAGGTTGGGAACCAATTTATGAGTGATAGCTGGAGACCCATATGCATCTTTTACACTATTTTAAAAAATCAAACCCTCTTGCATTCACCTAATTATCTAATCGTAATACAATATTCCATCATTTCTCATAGGTAATTTTATTGAAACATATTTCTGAAGAGAAAGATTACAATGTGATGAATCTCATATTTATCATTCATGTTTTAGGATGAGATGGTAGCCAAGTTTGGCCCCTATTTTGGGCATCATGTACCCCACCCATGGGCATTACCCATCATAGAGGGCAAGCACTAGGTGAACCTTATCATGAGTGTAATCATGACATAGTTCACCAAGTACAGAGGGCCTAGAGTGTTCTTAGTTCTTACGCCTTCTTATGGGTGGAGGATTGCTTCTCTTTTTTACAATGAATATTCACAAACATAAGGTGCCCTTCAAATAAGGTTCCTAATTTATGCAAGGTTATGCAATGGCAATGCAACATTACATCGCATGAACCTAAGTTGGAATCCAAGATCTATGATGTAATGCCTTGCTGCCATGGCATTACCCAGCATAATACTTGAGATGAGCCTGTATGGTGGGGGCCTCTTGTTCGTATGAAGTAATTGGCTTGATCTGCTTGGGGAATTTTAGGAAACCTAGCACCTGATGCAAATGTTATTATGTGATAGGTGAAACCCAAGGCATATGGACATGTGCAATCGGGGAGTTGAGTACAGGCCCAGTTTTGGTAGGGTAGACTGGCCCATCATCAATCGTTTGTCAAAGATCGAACATTTATTTATATCTTCATCATATGTGCTTCATTTTGAGTGATTTAAAGTGTTATGGGAGCACTTCCTCAAGCTCTAGAAATCATCTTTCAAATGCAAAGGAAAATGAGTAATGAAAAAATAACAATGAGAAAAAGAAAGCTTTTCAACTTACAAAACATCATGTTTTTTTTTTCTTTGAACGTTTCTTACTCTCAAGCCTCATTATTTTCTTATTTTTTTATTCATTTTAAATGATTTAAAGTGCTATAGGAGCAGCAGTTTTGTAAATCGTCTTGAAATTTTAATAGCAACAGAGCAACATACAAGGAATGTTTGAGTGTTCAAAAACTGATTTTTGTAATGTTCAATGATTTATTTTTCTGAGTTCTTGACGCCTTTTACTTTGAGGGGCCATGATGTTTTCATTTCTAATCTGTTTTCAACAATTGTTAGTGTGTCGGATGTGCCAAGAGGAAGGGTTCAAGTTTTGTTTGGACACCAGAAACAACAGAGCCCTCCCTTTGGATCTGGCCTGCCCTGACAGCTTTAAATGTTTGGTCACCAGCCCGTCTACCCTAAAGGCCACAACCAAGTGCTTTACTGTGTGTAAAGATCCATTGGTTTTTTTTTTCCGGAACGTATCACACAAAAAAATTATAACAGAGCCTACAGGCAGAAAGACGTTAAAGTTAAAAGGGTAGTTAATAATAAAGTAAAGGAAGGAGATAAGAGCAAGGTTATTAGCTCAACCAGGGTTGAAAACGGACTCCAGTACAACGGCCTAGCCACGGGGGCCAAACGGCTGACACAAGGGAGCTGTTCCAGCTAGTCGCGGTTACCTAATCTTAACCGGGGTTGGGTGAGAAACCCTAAACGCTAATGAAGAAGGCACCAGAAAGATCTGGAAATCTCTGGAAGAAAATTGGCTATGGCGGTGTCGCTCTTCTCACCTGTGGCACCCTGGTTTTGTGCGTCGCCTTGCTCCGGGTGTTGTTAACAGGCTTATGTATATGTTTTGGGAAGGCGATCTACATTGCAGATGGAAATTTGATGATGAAACGCAATCCAGAAAATCAACAGATGCGAAGATAAGGGCCTGAACAACAGCAGCAGAAGAAGAAAAATAGGACGAGAAAGAAAAGGAGACCGGCAGAAGAATCGAGGACCAAGGAGGCGAACCGGGAAGAAAAGGAATTGAGGGTTAGAGAATAGGAGGAGAAGGCGGAGCTATAGAAGAAAGGGAACAAGGAAAGACAACTAAGAGAGACGAGAGTTGGTAGGAGGAGGAAGATATAAGCAGGGAGAAGATTTTGGCCGGGACGGCAGCAGGAGGCGACGATGGGAGTTGATTATTACAACGTTCTCAAGGTCGGGAAGACTGCAACGGAGGATGACTTGAAGAAAGCTTACCGGAAGCTGGCCATGAAGTGGCATCCAGACAAGAACCCCAATAATAAGAAGGAAGCAGAGGCGAAGTTCAAGCAGATTTCGGAGGCGTATGAGGTGCTGAGTGATCCACAGAAGAGGCAGATTTACGACCAGGAAGGGGAGGAAGGTTTGAAAGGACAGGTTCCTCCTCCCGGTGCAGCAGCGCAAGGTTTTGGCAATGGTGCGGGCAATGCTTTCAGATTTAACCCTAGGAATGCAGAAGATATTTTTGCAGAGTTTTTCGGTGCGGCAAGCCCGTTTTCTGGCATGGGAGGAATGGGAGGGAGGCCATCTAGAGGAGGGCCTTTCGGCGATGGCGTGTTTGGAGGTTTCAGTGGAGGGGAGAATGCTTTTCGCACTTCAGATGGGGGGCAGACATTCCGCACATTCACTGATGGAGGAGGACCTTCCCACATGGGCCAGCAGCAACCTCGGAAAGCTGCACCGGTGGAAAACAAGCTGCTCTGCAGCTTAGAGGAACTGTACAAAGGCTCCACCAGGAAGATGAAGATCTCAAGAAGCATTGCTGATGCGAGTGGCAAGACTATGCCGGTTGAAGAGATTCTGACCATTGAGGTGAAGCCTGGCTGGAAAAAGGGCACCAAGATCACCTTCCCTGAGAAAGGAAATGAGCAACCAAATCTTGTTGCAGCAGACCTTGTCTTTGTGATTGACGAAAGACCAAGTGATGTTTTCAAACGAGATGGTAATGACTTGATTGTGACACAGAAGATCTCCTTGGTGGAGGCTCTCACAGGTACCACTGTCTCTCTCACCACTCTTGATGGTAGGACTCTGAACGTCTCCATTACAGATGTGATCAGTCCCGGTTATGAGAAGGTATTACCCAAGGAGGGAATGCCTATTGCAAAGGAGCCTGGACGGAGAGGCAACCTGAGGATCAAATTTGATATTGAGTTCCCAACTAGGCTCACCACAGAGCAGAAAGCAGGCTTGAAGAGACTGTTGGGAGGACCTGGCTGAGCAAAGCAATACATTCATTTGTTTTAGAGGCTTGCACACCCAGGAGGTAGGGCTGATTGGATTGTTGATCAAGCAAATTGCAGGTTTATTGCATGAACCTTGGAGACCATCCATCCGTCCATCATCACTAGTCACGTTGCATTTAGTGGTCAGTGCCATAGGAGATCTGGTCATTCTGAAGTGTATAATTTACATTGCATTTTGAACACTTCCATTGATTGGATTGCCACTTTTTGAGATAATAAATATTCTTTGCCCAAATGTTGTTTAATCTCTGTTCTCTTATTCTTGCAGTCTGGCAATATGTCTTTGAATTCCGGCACCTAGTCCTTGTTGGTCTTTTCTCTGCAGCTTATGGATCTGTTATATTGTTTTATGGTTGAAGAATATTGTTTCAGGACCAGACCTTTGTATGAAGAGATTTCTCAAGGGGACCTAGAAATTAGACATACTTCTGATGTCATTTTTGTCGTAGGTTCAAGAATCTCACCCTCTTGCTCCTCAAAACTATAGAGCTCAAGAATTATTAGGGTAGAGAGGGAGGAAGGAAGTTAGGGCATTGATTAGTTAGTTCAGTTCAAAGATATTTGAAGAGGCAAACATTGTGATTACTGAGGAAAGGTTCATGTCCACAATTTCTTTGGAAAGGTGTATGATTCAAGTCACAGGGAACTCTGTGTTTGAGAGAACACAAAACCATTTTGTAGGTAGAGCTAAATGATTCTGAATTGCCCTCCACAGGCCACCTTCTGCCCTGAAATGAGCAGAACTGTGTCTTCACAGAAGATGGTTAGCTTGGTTTGTGCATGGAATTTGACAGTTATATAAGTATGGCTTTGAGTGCAGGAGTTTCGGGGGACCAGGTAGCTGCATATCCCCATACATTAGTATTTCTGCTCTGTTCGGCTCTGACAAGATCATGAAATTACTCTTCAAAGTTTTTTTTAAATCAAAATCAAACCAGAGGTTTGTTTAACAAAGAAAGATTGTGTCTGTTCTCTATGTTTTCTTCTTCCTTTGGGTTTTCTCCATTTCTTGTCTTTTCCCTCTCTTTCTCTTTGCTTTTCTCTTCTTCAAGTTTGTGGTGTTCTGCATCTCTTTTAGGTTTTGTCTATGTAGCCAGCATCATGGCTAGGAATGAGAATTGCCTTGTGGATGTGAGCAACTAAGTTAGGTGATGCAGGTGGATTCCCCTACAGAAAGCATCAGATCTTGATGCGCAGAAAGCACTGGTTATTAAGCACCTATGACACAGTTATTAGCTCCTGTTTAATAACAGGTGCAAAACTAGATCAAGATAGTTCATCAAGATCACTGGAAATTTCTTCTTCTTAGGTTATGCTTCCTCCAAATCCATGAGCTAACTAACTAATTATATTTTGAAGCTAGGATATGTAGTTTGGAATTTTATTGGGTAAAACAGGCCTAGTCTTACCCAAATTTGTCACAACCCTAATAATAGCCCCTGGGGAGTGCAGAAGATAACCAGAACAAGAATTTATGTTTCCTAAGGTTCCATTTATGTGTTGAATTGGAACCGAGATTTTTGGGAAAGAAAAACAGTATTTTAAAAAAAATACTAGAATCAGAGGTTAAACCAGAACCAAGATTTTTGGGGAAAAAAAACAAAAATTGAAAAGAACAGACTAGAACAAGGGGCTAATCAGATGTTCCAGCAATTAACTGCTGATTCCGGTCCAGTGGGTCTAACTTTCAGAACCAGAAGTGGAACTGAGGTTTGGTGTTTTGAAGCACCAGACCTGGATCAGCTGAATCCAGCTCAATTCTATGTGTGGAAGAACCTGAACCAAAACTGGAACCAATCCAATTTATTTTTTAGAACTGGACCTGCTGAGTATCAAGTGATCCTGTATGTCCCCATCTCCATGTGCTTATGCCATTTCTTAGGAACTTTCACACTTGGTGCTGGAACTCAGAGAAGCAACTGGGTAAACACAGAAAAAAATAACAACACACCACCTGCTCTGGCTTCAAATAATGTTGTTTTCATAATTCACAAACCTCATGCATAGTTGGAACCTTTTCTTCTCCTCTTTCTTGCTGTGAACTGAAATGTATAGAAGCATGATACCAAGACAGGCTACTCTTGCATCACTAGAACTGCAATGGGAAATCTATCACAGTGGAACAGTACACAATGCTGTTTCTGGGTACACTCACAAGGTACTATCCTGATTAGAATGCTTCTGACTTATCTAAATGCCACTTTCTCTGAGTGCATGAGTACATCCTCCTTTTCTACATTTCTGCTTTCATACAGACATCCTACTTTCATGTGAATCTGCAATTATGCAGACAGAGGAGATACATAGCTGCCTTGGCAATTTATTGCATACCAGAAGAAACACAACACAGAGAAAAAAGTTAACTAACGCTGTCACTTCACACTGAAATAGATGACAGCTGAATTTTGACATGTACCCAAGTATGTTGCACGCCTGCTGAGGTTGAACTCTATCTAGCCAATGCTCTACTTCCTAGGAGATGTTTCAAGCTAGTAACCCCAGTGCTTGGAAAATGACTGTATCTTGATGACGGACTAAGTCCTTTGATAGTATAAGCATTTAATACATTTTGGACATTCAAGGAATTTACAACATAGAAGTTGAATCCCATCACAGCAACCTATTCGCACAACATTTAAAACAAGTGATTTGTGATGCGCGAGAGAATTTTGATTGAGCAGTTTTCAAAAAAAGTTCACACACAACACAATCCTCAAGCAGAGAAATGGCTTCTTCCTCCCCATTTCTTAGGTTTCACACTATGGAAATCCAGGTTTCACAACTGAGGTGATATGATGGACACCGAGCACCCTGAGACCGTGATATATAGCATCGAAAATTTGTACTTGCAAAACACATTATACAATCCAATTTCAAATCCCAGCTTAGCTTAGATTTTGGTGATGACAGTCTTCAACAGCCCAACAGCCTTTGAATAGTACTTTTCAGCATCCTTAGGGCTTTTAACCCTTGCTGCATAATCCAACTGCAAAAACAAAAAAAACAAAAAAACCAGCAGCATGATTGATTGTATCAGTAGGCTTTAAGGGTTTAGTGTTTATTCATTCATTGAGTGAATTATTGAGTTGCAGTGACTGTGTGAGTGTTTTTCTGTCTTCTGTGTGTTGCAACAACCTCATCTGTAGATAGAATCCTTTGCAAAATTTTGTCCAGAGGCAAATCAAATGGGAGAATGCAATGTCCAATTGAGCATGTTAGGTATCTTTGCTTGCACTGCAAAAATTGAGAAGCAAGGAAATGAGGAGAGATAGATGTGTAGCACAGCAATTGCGAAACGTACTTTATCGAGCGATTCGTAGAGTTCGGCAGTGATGGCCTTCAGGGCACGCTTTTCCTCCTTAGGTTTTGAGCCAATGACGGTGTTCAGGTCATAGCGCAAGGATCCGGCATAATCACGAAGTCCGTTCTGCACATAGGGCCACGCCTTCTTATCAATCAGGGTTTTCACGCCCACGAGGGCTTCGGCTGCGTCCTTGGCACGTTTTGCTGCCTGCTCCGGCGGCAAGATCTGAATGAAGAACCTCTGTTTCTGCGGCAGGTCAAAGTCGCGGGCTTCGTCAGCGTTCTCAGTTCCAGCTGTGACACAAAACAGCCCCGAAAATTGTCAGCGGATCACAAAGGGTATCTATATCCTCAGACTAAGGAGCAGACAAAAAAAAATCTACAGGACATACGTAGACCGCCAGAAGGTGGCGGAGGGCCTTCGATCGGGATGGAGGCGACTTCAGCTTGCGCTGCTTCTTCTTTCACCAAAGTCGAGGCAGCAACTGAAACCGCCAATAGACCCAACACGGACCGCCGGCTAGACTGGGAAACCATCTCTGGTTCTTCATTCTGTTGCGCCCGGACGGCGACCACGATACTCTTCCCAGCAGCTCCAGAGGCACCACAAACTCTGCTGCTGCTGCTGCTCTTGTGAGAAGGGACACGCGTGCTGGACGACGTTAACAAAGCTCCCTCCAAAACCGCTTGAGAAGCTCCACGCAGACCCGCCATTGACGCTACTGCGTTTGCCATCTCACCTTTTACAACAAACTGCGAGCTCCGAGAAATGAAAACCGAACTTGAAACAATTCGAGCTTCGAGAACCGAGTGAGAAAATTGAGCTGAGCACGAGAACTGAGGTGAGTGCGGCGAGAGATTGCGGGACACGAAGCGCAACACAGTGTGCAGTGGAGCAATCGTCAGTACTTCACCCACAAGAGACGACGAGGAGTCCTCCTCCTTTTTTTTCTTTTTTTTTTTCATTCACGGGCAGCCCGTTCTCTGCACGGTTATAGGAACCTCAACCTTATCCAAACGGATATGGGTTTGAAGCCAATCACACCGCTCACCAACACCCCGATGCTATCTTGAAATGAGAGATACACCCAATCAGGAGAGGCCACGTGGAATAACGACGGATTTACAACCAAATTTAGGATCATGCATGCATCAAGACGAGCCCTGGCGCACTTTACCGGTCATAGGTGGTCCGTCCGGTTACTGGTGATCCTACTGATTTGATTTCTCCCTTGTGAGATCCCCTTACCAGTCAGTCATTTTGGCTTGTGCGTAGCGGACAAATGAAAGTGGATTTTTTGCCATTTTCTGTGTTACATTAAGGTCGCGGGTGGCAGATTATGTCATTTTCTTGACCACATTATATGACATAATCTTCCAGTGATGTTCACAGACTTGATATAGTGACCAAAATGTGTCTGTTGAACAAGATTTTTATTTCTTTAAATCGCGGAATTTGCCACCCTGGATCTTAATGCCATGGAATGGCCTCATCCTTGCCCACTATGTTGGGCGAGGCCCAAAGTGAGTGCAAGCGCACTCTCTTGGTGCCTTACCCACTACGAAGTTGGGTCAGGTGCCAAGTGAGTGCCAAGTGCACGCACTCGCTTGGCGCCTTACCCAGCAGAGAAGGGCAGGGGCTTGACCATTCCATAGTACTTAGGCTATCGGCACATGATTCTAACCTCTGTTTTGTGAATTGCCATATATGTTGCGGTTTCCTCTGTATCAGATCCTATCTAGGGTTGGTAACAGGTCTAGTTATCACATTGCTCCACAAGAGAGAATTTTGTTCAAACTGGTACGTGACTCTGTCTGCGCTTTGCCCAGCTTGCACCTTCAACTGGAAGAAGTTGAGCCTTGCAGGAGGAGGAAACTTGTGAACTCCAGAAGTGTTACTGGAGGCTTTGGAGCTGCTTTCACTATGTGTGAATTCATTGGACATTTTGCTGTGCCTAGGGGTTGTTCCAGCAATGACAAAGCACTTGGAGAAATGGCAACCAGGAAGCTTTCAACGAAAGTCTCCGTACTTTAGCTTTCCATGCAAGCTTTTCTATTTCTTTTTTGTTTTGTGAGCCACCACAACATATAGGAGTTGCTCATCTTCTAGGAGCTGCACTTTCTCTCTTTGTTTGTACTATGCTAACCACTTGATAAGCACGTCCATTGCCTTACACACCAATGTGTCGTCTATTGCAATAGCTGCTTGTTAAGTGCGCATTGCCATCACTAGAAGAAGCTTGAGAAACCCAAAACCCTTCAAAGCGAAGGCCCTTTGTTTTGAGTAGAGTAGTTGCACGATCATCAACAATCATCAACAATTGTCCATTGTCAACCTAACCCTAAGAGTGGGATCTCATCTCGGTTCTACCGGTTCATGTGTTTGACAACCTTGTAGCAACAATTGGGAAAATAGTCATGAGTGGAATTATCAAGGTTTGAGAATGTAGTAAAAGTAACAGTACTAGTAGTAATAATGTTTAATGTAGGGGCAAGGCCAAACATATAGAGCAAAGTAAGGCAACACAAATCAAAACAAGAACAAGGCAAAACAAGCTGGGTAATTGAATAAAGCCCTTGAACTATAGCATAAGCACATGAAGAGTGGTGCATCTACAACTGGGTTCATTTGTTATTCCCATCATGACACACCCCCAAATTCTTCAAGAGACCAAAAGGGGTCCCAAAGCGAAACAACAAGAAAAAAGAAAAGTTAGGGCATGCTCCCTAACTTGCAACACTTCGGGGGTAGGAAGGCATGTTGGAACTTCGGGATGAGACTAGGACAAACTCACAAGCAAGAATTCAAAATGATATCAACCTGCACAATCAAGAAAAGAAGGTGATTAATGCAAGTCGAATGAAAATGGTGAGGCGAACTTAATAAAGACAACCTTAAGCATAAGCTTCACACAGCCCACAACCTTTGGGAAGAAGCACCATTCCCCTCCCTATAGTATACTATGTGCTACTTCGCAGGGATTACATCTAAATGTCACTTTTCCTCAAAACTCTCACTCCCAAGTGAGAATCCCAAAACTAGGACTCTTGTTGTCCCAAAATTTTGGACATTCATACATTTTTCAAGTCTATATGAGACCAATATCTTATAGCCCTTGAAAATATCTTACCAATGGTGTATAACACGCTTCAATCAGACCTCATTTGACCCCTACTTTCAGGGGATTTATGGTCAAAAGTTGAATTTCCAATTTGGCTCTCACCCTTTCTTTTGATCATAACTCATGCAAATCAAGTCTAAATGAACAATGCAAAGGCATTTCAAGCATTTACACTTCAATACCTTTCTAATGGTGTCCTAAGGCCTAATTTGGTGTTTGTTTGCCTTTAAAATCAAGGCTTTAAACATTTGCAACTCCCAAAGTGGAAGTGCACTTGGGAGTCATTGGGCTTCATCCCTTGCACTTTCACAAATGGTGTGAGAGTGTGTTTCATACCTAAACACACTCTCCGCCTCATGGGCCCTTGCATTTCACACTTAGTCACGAACCCAATGTTAGGGTTACAACACATCCATTCGTTGGGTTTTCATGAATTTATTGCCATATGTCCCCTTTTTGTTTTTTCATTTAGTTTGTAAGTACTCCTCTTTTAGGGCAATATTTTTAGGGTTTAAAGGGGATTTTTAAAAAAATTGAGTTGGGGTTTGGAAGATTAAGGTTTACAGTCCCAAATTTAAACCAAATATGTTAAGCCAAAGATAGGCATGGCAGATCTTGTGGGTTTTCCATCTCCAAAATGTTGTTAAGCATTCCAGCCCTCATAGTCCTCCCCGCCCTCGCAACAGGTATTTGATGGAGAGCCAATAATCATTAAAGGGGGGGCTAGCATGGCACTAGCTTTCATGCACCATTCATAAGCAGTCATCTATCTCAAGGGGAATGTTGCCATAGACATCATTGATGTTTTCCATTTGAGTTTACCACGTCCCCAAATTTATCATCATATTCCATATCCACTTCGAGTTGATGTTCAACAGGATTTGCATATCCTTTTTTTCCAATTAACATATGATTTTTTCGATATTGCAACTTAACATGTTTTTTTTATTATTCCCTTCTTGGTGTGTGTCCTTCCTCCACGAGGTGGTGGGAAAGGCCACCAAGAAACTCACGTTCACTTGCATTGATACATAGGTGGTGATTGGGAGGCATTACAAAAAAAACACACAATTAAAACATTCGCTTTAACTTCTCATAGACATTTGGAATCAAGTCTAAATCCTACCGCACCTCCATCAACATGATTACACCACACAAGAGCCCTTGCTCATGTAGGGGAGTATGTTCGAATGTATGTGCACTAACTCCGAGCACACCTACAACCCCATCTAACAAAACCACATGAGTCCTTTGCTTTCCCCATCTACTTACTAAGGTTGATCTCCTTTTTTTCATCAATGATATCCATCTTAAAACGGAAGTTACTTTAAATCGAGATGCAATTGTTTCTATTTTAACTCATTCACCACATCTTTCTTCTTATGGCCCCTCGAATATGATGTATGAGCTTTTATAAGATTATTTTATCCTAGATGATAATGTGAGTGGCTTGGACCTCTTTTTCAAAATATGTGGCCACATTGCTCAATGTCATGTTCCACTTTCAGTATCGTGTTTGTTTTCTACATCTTAATTTTTAGCATTGAATAAACAATTTGGAAGCATGTGTCCCATTGCGATCAATGAAATGACCTATTGCCTAATTGCTTGCACTTTAGTTATTTAATTGAGGGATACTCTAGCGAAGCATTTTACTTTTCATTAATTTGGTGTAACGACTCATGGTGAGTGTGAAACAATGGTTCACAACGTTTGAACGATGTTAAATTTTCATCTAAATTGGATGATGTTATAAATGGACGTCCATAATGCCTTCAATTTGACGTCACAATCGGTCATTTTTCAAAAGTTATGGTATTCATTCAGTTTTTTGGATCAAATTTTTCCATTTGTTCGATGATTTTACACATGCCCATCCCCATTTTATTTTTTTTAGGCTTCCCAACATGAAGATCTCATAGTCATTTCGTTGGAATTAGGTACACACGATAGGGGAACCCATTGGGAGGAGTGTTGTTTACTTTGACTTAATTTTGCATTTTTTGCCCTACAGTAGCAGCCTACTCTAATTGTGTTTTTCCCATCCTTGGCGGATGATACACATATAGTAGGTCCCACATTAGATGTGGTTTCTACATTTTTATGATTGCAGCAGGAGTTATCAGCATTAGGGCTTTTAATGCAACCAACGAAGTGTGTAGTTTGGTCTCCAAAAGGGTTGGACAACTCTATATCATTTCTTTCTAACTTTCTTACTCTTGATTCAAGTTTTCATATTTTGGGTGCACCAATAAGATCCATATCATTTGTTGAATCATTTGTGGTTGAATCTTTTCATGAAAATTTTGGGATGATATCTAGACTCCCTATGTTTGTAATATTTTTGTTGTGTTATGCCCAACATTTTGTCTATTTGCTTCATACCATGTTTCCATCTCCAAATACTTTGTAACATTATGTTGAGTTTAGTATTTGTACCATAGTTATGTTGGAAAAGTTATTTGGTGCAAGGTCTTTTAACGATTTTATTGATCATCTAATTTCAAAAATAGTCGCAAAAGACATTTTTAATCGCCTAATACAAGTCGAAAAATGGGGTTATTATCCCAGTGTTTGTCGTCATGCCACTTTTTTAACATCTTCAAATAGGTTTAACCTTTTTTTTATGGTTCGAACTATTGCCCCTGCATTCTTGGATGTTGGGCATTGATTGCTCCCACATTTATCACTCATTTCTAATAGTATGATTGTCTTATTTTTCTAGATGCAATAACACATGTTGAGATTGGCATTTCCCTATTCCAGATGGCATTACAAAATGTTCAAACCATGTTACCCCAAGTTGTTTACTCTCGAATCCCACCCTTTGAGAGCCTAATGGTTCAATCTTATCTTCAATTGAAGGTTTTTTTTGGCAGATCACCTACAGAAGTAGGAGTTTGCTTCACTTTTAGTAGATGTTCCTTCGGATATCATGCGAACACATTTCTACTCATGTGCGGATCTAGGGGTAGGCACTTGGTTATTAATTCGTCTTACAACACCTACATTTCATTTACCTTTAGCCCATTTTCTTACTGCACTACATACTCGTCTTGGCTTACCACATCCTATAATTGCCCATTTTTCACAGTGGTAACATGATCATACCATTGATGATCTAAGTAACCATTTGCTTTAGTGTCCCTATAAGAATGAACGTACAACATCGCACACAACACACTTCAAGATATTATCACAACTATTGTTTTGGAGAGTGGAACACATGTTCAAAAGGAGGTCTTCCACCTTTTCCCTTACCACATTTGACAACAAATGGATATCCTTATCACCAAAAATGACTTTTGAACTTTGATGGACATTGTCATTACTAATTTGACTTGCACAAATATGGTGCAACAAACATCGACAACGTCAACACATGTAACGATGATGGTTGTTCATGAGAAAACATGATCATACGCCAAATGAGCATTAGGCAATGACTTCATTCCCTTTGTTATTGAGATGTATAGGTGTCTTCATTCTTGATTTGATTCATTTCTAACCACTTATGCACAAACCATTATCACATGTCATTAGTGGTCTTATTTAGTCCCCTTGATGTTTGTTTTTTAATATTGACAATGTGTGTCCATAGCCTTGTAATGTGCGCAAGCCATAGCGATTATTTACTGGGATACTACATTTGGTCAACACTCCTCATCGTAGTTAGTGCATCCCTGTCATTAGCTGATTTGTGGCAAATGACAACTCTTTCGTCTTAGGTCTTCTTTGTTATCATTGATCGTCATTTTGTAGCCATAGGGTTTTTACCTTATTTTTGTTGATTATTTGCTTTTGTTTTTTCTTCGGGTTGTGTCTACTTGTGTTTTCATTTGCCTTGTGTGTTTGATGCATGGGTTCCCATCCTTGATTTTTATATTCATGGTTTTTCTTCTTTTTCTTCCTCTTCCTCCCCAAGGATCTAGAAGGGTTTTAAGGTTTAGGTTTTAGGTTTCACATTTTGGATCAAAACTTTAGCTAGCTTATGTGGTCTCCTCTTTCCCCCCCCAAGATTCATAAGCCCTTAGGTTTAGGGGGTTTGGAGGATGACTTCACAAATCTTCATGTTCATTATGTATGTGAACCAAAACCCAATTGTGTATTAGATATTGACCATTGGGAGAATGTTATTTAGCATTAGGCTTGACCAATAATAACACATTTCCAAATTACCCACCATTGCACAATGTCATTCAATGTTTTCATTTGATGGAATTGCATTTCCACAAAAAAAAAAAAAATTCTATACTTTCATGGTTTGATGGTTAACCATAACACTTACAGAACAATATGTGAATCCCAAGTTGATTATAAGACAATTTTTCAATTTTAAAAAGTCTTATTTTAGTGAATAAACAACTAATTCTCCTAATAAAAAGTTAAGTCAATTTTACATAATGAAATAATTATAAAAATTATGAGAAAAGTCTTTTTCAAATTTGAATGTGTGCAAATTATTAATGAGTTAGTAGGTGGATATGTATTTCAACAAGGTTAGTATGATTTTACCTTTTGTGTCAAAAATGGATAGTTAGAAAGAATAATGACATTGAAATTTGGGTAAATACTTAAAATATTTCTCTTGGATAAAAATATTATTGTCCAAGTTGATGGCAAATGTTCATTAAATGTGGAATAAAATCAAATTGAATGTGATGATAATATGCGAATCTTGATTTCTTTTGTGTAACTAAATAAATTCACACTTGTCTATTAAAAACATTTATGGTTTATTTTCTAGACACATCCAAAGTTCATGGCTTCAAGTAGTATATATATATGTGTGTGTGTGTGTGTGTATTAAAACCCCATGGTTGGGGACAAAGGTTTGGTTAAGGTAGATAGGTCAATGAATGAACATTTAAGAAGTTAAACACTAGGGGTTTAGTAATTGTGCATTTTTTTGTTCTTGGTATTCAAAGAGATTAGGTGCCCTTTCGATCATAGCGCCAGTAAATTTATAACATTTCATTTTGACTTAAAATGAAAAAATTATGACCCCCCAAAATGAAAGGGGTTTTATTGTTTAAAAAAGTTGGATAGAACACATAAAACTCTCATCTTCATACATTTTACATCCTATGAACAAACATTTAAAATCTTATAACATTTTCCCTATTATAAATAAGAAAATAATATATTAATTCAGTTTTAAATCTTTTTTATTAATGTTCAAATTTTTAAAAAACTTGTAACGAGGTCAAAATATTTGGAATCACAACCCCACAATCATGGGTGCATTTAGGGTTTTGAATTAGGGATATTCTAAATAATAACCCAATACCTAAAATCAACAACCCCTATGATGCCACATGGAGCAATCCCTAGCTCTCTCCCCGGATCTAAGAACATTGTGGTGATGCTACCACAATTCTCTTGAGGTTTCCCAAGTTGTTTTTCATTTGCCCAATGTTGTTTCATTTCCCCTTCTCCCTAGCTCTAAGCAATCTCTCCCCAATTCTCTTGATTTCATGTCTTTCTTTATCTATCCCCATTATTCTTTCATCTCCATGTTTATCTTTCTCATCTCCGAACATCTCTCTTTCACTCTCTTGTCTTTCTTCATCCCTTTTTCATTTTCCTTTTGTCCCCATCTCTATTTTCTTGTTTCTCACTATCTTTCTACCTCTCTCTCTTTCCCTCTCTTTCCCTTTTTGCTACATATTTCTCTCCATGTTTGCTACAAGAAGTTGACATAACGACCCCCTCTTTGTGTGTGCTCTATGTGTTGTAAAAAGGTGCAACTATTTCTCTTTATGTACATATACAATGGCATACACATAGGCATGTGTATGTATATTTTTATTCACACATAAATATGCACTTATAATATTACATCTAAAAAATAATGATTGTTACCATGTAAAGATTAGATGGACCAAGTGAAAATTATGGGAATACCACTATTCATAAGAGGGCCATTGAGTTGAAATTAATGGTACTTTCGGAACGATTTTCTTGGGGCTAGGCCTTGGAGAAACTAAAGGAAAAAACCCCTTATTTCTCATTTATTTATTTCTTGCATAAAATAATCTCTAACCTTTTGGCAAAGGACTAGTAAAAGAAAGGGCCCACAAGGATTATTAAGCACATGAGGACATGTCCATACTAGGAATTACAAAGGATGTTCTTTGGTCACCCTTCAAGGCTTTTACAACAAATGTTTAAAAACTTATGGATGACGATAGATGGGTCCAATTTTCTTAAAACATAAACCTATTGGGCCTCATACACATACTAGTAAAGGACATTCAATACTAGTTCTTCTTTTGAAAAACTTTGGGAACCATGTTTCAAGAGTTTATTTGTAGAGTTAATGTGTGTTTCGTTGAACTACTAGTCACCAAACATGGATTTTTTTAAAAAGAAAGACAAGTGATTGACACCTTATTGCATTTAAATTAGTCATTATAATTACAAGCTAAATAAGGCATGTATTCTTGAAAATGATTAGTGTTACAAACTTATATAAACTAAAGCTCTTGGCTTATGCACACATTCACATGAGGAATTTCAACATAGGGTGTTGATTATCTTTTACAATTTTTATAATTCTCCAAAATGGAATTACTAATAATATAATTTATGAATAACTTGATGCAATCTTAAATTCTAGTTATCAAATCTACCTTTTTATTTAAGTTTTTTTATATGGTTGAAAAGGAGTGACAAGAAACCTACAAGGATGTGCAAGGTACAACTATTTTTTTTTTTATAGTGGATTGTTATAAAATGTCGTCACTTTTCATATGGTGGAAGGGTTTTACCAAAAAATTCCAAGTTATTACATTGATTGAAACCTATACCCAAGTTGTTGCAAGAGGACATTTTATTCCAACTTTTGCAAGTTCTACATTTGGTAGAAGGCTTTGAATGTATGCATTGGTCTAAGTAGCTTGAAACCAAATCTTTGAAAAGTGGGGGGACATTGTGCATTCTTACAAGGATCTATAAAATAAGCACATGTTTTTCTTGGAAGTAAAGGGGGACAAAAATGCACTTCATTTGGTAACCATTATTACATTGTGTGGGTATTTACGAAAGGACTTAATATGCAAAATATAACTTTTGGAGTAAATGGTCATGGTACCCCCAGATATAAAAATCAATGATTTTTTACTAGATTCCCACATTATTGTTGGCCAAAATGTCCAACAATGAACATGTAACAATGTAGGGGGTTTGATATATAATCCTTATGTGAACCAAATGGACTAAAAGTGGAATAAATGACTAGATCACAAAACTTTTTCATGGTTCTTCTATTATTGGCTACTAAAACATATATTTTGCAAGTTTGTAAGATATCACTAACAAATCAAAGTGGTGGTGGACACCTAGTATTTTTCATTACCTACTAACATTATGTTTGTGGCTCTTGTGGGATGGGACCAAATAACACCAACTTTGCTTACAAACCATGCAAAAACCCTACTAGAAATTTTTAAAAATTATGTTAACAAGATAATTGATCACATTTTCATTTTTTTCCTATGTTCCATTTTTCATATGTCTTTGATGTTATAATAGTATTATGATTCAACAACAACCTTATAATAATGGGTGTAAGCAAAATAAAGTGAGCAACTTGATTACCTTGTCAAAACTAGAACAGTAGATTTAAAATAACAACAAAACCCATTATATAATTGTGGAACATTGAAAGTTTTCATTTTAATGATTAAATATAATATTTGTTTACATTAATGTGCATTGATTTTCATATTTCAAATGGTAAAAGTGGGTTTTAAGTAGGTTTTTCAAAATATAAGTAGGTTTTAACATTTAGTTTTCAATGTGGGCGTTTGGTTTCAAGTAGGTGTCAAGTACATTTTACAAAGAGGAAATAGATTTTTTTAATAACTACTTGCTAAAACATATGTTGATATTCATTTCTTAACTCATTACACATCAATTTCATTAATTTTTCTAACTAAAAAGTATGTTTCAACATATTTTTTCAATTGGTTTCAAATGTTCTTTTTATCTACTTTTTAAATTCATTTACTTTTAATTTTTTTAGAATTAGATTTAAAAATTTAATAGAATAAATTAATGTTACATGACACATACTTTCGCCTAATTTGATGCTACTTTATGATAGTTATATGAATGGCATCGGGTTGGTGTGGAAACATCTATTTTTTTTGTCTATTTTATCTTGTTTTGACCCACATATGGTGTAATTGTGATGCATTGATTGATTCACGGACTAAATTTGTTATTAACCAAAGACTACCATAATTTGTGGATAATTTATTTTATATTTTAATAAAGAAATTGTTAAAAAAACATGTAGAAGAAGAAGAGTTGCTAATGGTTTTATGTAGCCAAATGGTTTACATTTTTGACAAAAAAATCATATAAGGATATGTTGTAATCATAATTTTTACACAATGCATATTGTGTAAACACACATGTTAAGATTTGGTAGCATTTGACCTTTTTTTATCCTCAAAATTGGTATCCATATAATTGGACAGTAAGTAGGAAATTCAATGTAAATTTTTTTTCTTTGATTTTTTGCAAAGAAAATTAAATGATCAATATAACTTGATTAGAAATAATTTTTCTTTATTTATCTTTCTATGTTGCAAGAATACACAATTTTTTTTTTTCCTCTTTATGTTTACTCCTTGTTTATTATAAAAAGATGCAACGACCTATCTACGCCATTGCCAAAGTTTCTACTAATGCTCTGAGAGTGCATCATCGCTAGAATATACACCAAAACTTCTCCCTAATTCTCAAAATGTGCCATCACCTCCTAAATGCAAACGTTTATTCATAATGCTAAAACTCCTACTAAAGTTGCTTAAGCTAAAGACTTGCCTATGCTAGAATTACCATTGTATCTTTGCATAAGCCTACACCAAAGTTGCCATCACCAAAGCCGCCATCTTCTGAATTTCCATTGCCAAAGATTCTACCTATGTCGTTGTGATATTACCATCACTAAACTTCTAGCAAGTTGTCTATGACATTGTTTTCAACAATTTATTGTCACGATCATGCCATTACCATGGCCTAAACTTAGTTTTTCAACTTAACTTGCCTCATCCCCCTTTTTCTTTCTATGTTTATCCATGCAATTATTCATATTTTATAATTTTCTTTTTTCCCTCATAGTCACCACCCACCCCTGTGGTGAAAAACTTTTGAATCCCCATTGCCATCACCATTTGCAAAAGTGTAATTTTTTTTTCTATTCATTTTTTATCCACGGGATTAAATTTCTCTATTTATTCTTTCTATACCTATTTTCTTTTTTTCCCCCTTTTTCAAGTTGTTGATTTTTATTTTCTTTTTGTCCTTCCTTATTTCAATCCCTTTTTTCGTTTTCTCACATTTTTTTTCCCTTTCTTTTTTCTTTTGTCTCAAGATATTTTTGTCCTTCAATTCTTTTCCACTATTTGTCCCTTTTCTTTTTTCTTTTGTCTCAAGATATTTTTGTCCTTTAATTCTTTTCCACTATTTGTCCCTTTTTTTCATTCTTTTGTTTCAAGATATTTTTGTCCTTTAATTCCTTTCCATTATTTGTCCTTTTTTTCTCTTTCTATTTTGAATGTTGTCATCAAAAAGTTTTCTTTGTCCCAAGTTTTTTTTGTTTCAAACTTTGTTAATCCCCTTCTCCTTTACATGAATCACTAGAAAGCTTTGTCCTTTTATTTTTTCTTTGAGTGGCCATCACAAGTGCCAATGAAACCCACCACATATGCTTACCTCCCTCATTTAGAATTGTTGGGTGGAAGGTTATAGTTTGGTTAGGACATGCCCAACAAGTTACATTTTTTTCTTTTCTTCATTGTTTAACATTTTTCTATTGTGTAAACCTTATTCCTAATCTAAAACCCCTATACCCTAAAAGAAGGTATAGGGCTAGGTACTAATTTGTTGTGACCACATCATATATATTAATTCTCTTGTCTGTTTGTGACATGCCATTTCGATTCGTTAATCTGCGAGGCCGATTTTGCAACCCCACAGTTGACAAAAACGAGGTCCCGAAAACCAGGTGCGGGTCGTGATGGTGGAAAGAAACTGGAAACGAGCTCCCACTGTTTATTTTCAGATATTTTATATATTAATTCACTACGTCAGTCAATCAGTCAGTCAGTCTGTGACGGGGGTTTTGGGGGTGGGGGAGGGAGAGGTCGGTGAAGCAGTAGGCGACCAGTGTTAGTCTGTGATGGGGGTTGGACCACCATAGTTTTCGTGTACAAACCATCTCCTCAAAGCATTGCAGCCATCCGAAAAGTAGGAATGACGGTCGGATCGCATCCCTCTCCCACCGCACCAGAGGCGGATATAAAAACCTTCCCCTCCCCCCGACTACTGAAAGAATCGGCAGTTATATAGAGGAACGTGTTTTCGGAAATTTCCAAAACTTTCGGGAATCAAGGTTCAAAATGTCAGAACTAGGGTTTTGGGTTTTCTCACGTTGGGTAAGGGAGTAAATACCCGGACTGATAACCTAAGGGTACACACGGCTGGTTTTGATACCCGCACAACATCGGTCGGGACCACTGCGTGTTCGGGGTGGCGGGAGTGGCGTAGCCACGGGTGTTCGAAGGTCACGGGTACCACTAGTATGAATTAGAATAATCCACTAATGGTTCTTTGACATGTTTTTCCTTGATGGAAATTTTAATAACAACATGTTAGCTAATCTTTTAGTTCCTTGAATATGACTTAAAATAATTAGGTCATCTAATTCAGGATTTTATTTTTTTGAATTGAACACCAATTGATCTCTTTCATGGTTGTTTGTTGGGATGGTAGGATTGTGTGACATTTTTACATAATATTGAAGTATGGGTGAAGAAAAACAATCACACATGACATGAATAGTTATAAACATTACTTGAAAAGTTCCTATAATGTTTAACAATTATGTGGCAACTTCAGTTTCATTCTTAGTAAATTCATTCCTATTATTTTTGGATTTATTTATTATATCTAAATAGTAAGAATTTTCATGATTTTCTTTTCACCTTTAGTGAGCACGTCACTTAGACCAAACTTTTCAACCATGGTTACATGATTCAATAGTTAGATTTTTGTAACCATAAACCCTAATTTTATGTTTTTTTTTTTTCAAGGATTGTTATAAGGCCTCATCCACCCATGCTAATAATGTGATTTTGTCTATTTCAAAATAGTTTTTTTTTGGTCATAATAGAGTTTATTTCCTTTCTAAATGTTGTTTTGAATGGTTTAGAGCAAATGACATCTAATGATTAAAGCATATGCGAAATATGGGTAAGTAAAGTGACCATGTCTAACCCAATTTTTGTTATTTATTCAAATGTTTCTATTGTCACATGAAAACCTTGATAATAACCTTATTTAATTTATAGAACATTCCATTGTTGTTTAAATAAAATGTAAACATGCGCTTGCAAAAAGAATTTGACCTAGCAAGGCAACACATAAAATCATCAACCAATGCCCATCTATAATCAATAAATGTCAATTCTCTTTAAAAACCCCTTTGAAAATGGATCTACAAAAAAAACTTAGCCATTGGTTAAAAAGGTAAACTATCATCTAGGTTTTTTTGGCATTGCCATGCATGTTTTTATTTTGCATAATCATATGTAGTCTTTTTGCATTTTTCAACTTCTAAAAATGTAAAATGCAAATAAGGTTATCCATGTAACATTAACAACACGTTTCAATTCAACCATTCCTAATATTTAAGGATGGTGTTGTAGACATTACTTGAACCTCACCTAACTAAAACCTTAACATTAAACTATCACCCTTCTTAATTCATATTTTGTTTGAATTTCAAATGTGATCTAATGGATATTTATGTTATGTGTACAAGTTTTCCAAGTTATAATAAAAGGTATGACATGTTTCCTTGGTAATCCCTTTTACATTAAAAACCTTTAATCCTTCTTTAAACCAAATATTGATTTTCGGATGACTTTTAAAAACCAATATCACTAGTTGTTTCTTAGAACACCATTTTAGAATGCGGTTGGTCTGGTCTGTGTGAATTCAACAACTCTTAGTTTCAGTTATTGTATGGTGATAAATAATCCAACATCTTGCATGTTTAGATTCCAAGTGACAATTGTTGCATCCTTTTATTCTATTAACACACCTCAAGGGCTCATTTTTTTACTTTTAGTTTTAGGGGTGATTTAAAATTGAGGTTAATGGAATGTTCTAATATTTGTTAATTTTTCGTAAAGATGTGTGTCCCCTTCCCATTCTATCCATGGCATTTTCTAGTTATTGATCTATTTATTTTTCTCGTTTAAAAACTTTTGGTGTTCTATTAATTTTGGCTAATTTTTGTATTGTTATTGTGAGAGAAAAGAACATTATTATTGTGTTGGTGTTAAGGTTAGTTCTAAATGTTGATTATGTTGTGTTGTTGGGGTGACATGTTACAAATGTTGATTTTCTTGGTCTTCACAATAAATACTTAAAATGTCATTTTATCAATTTCATGGCACATTCAAATGTGTTGGAATGTAATTTATTAATGGTGCACTGCTAGTAGGTTGTAATGATTAGTGCAAAGCTACTTTTCGCATTTGTACATTCATTTCAACCCTATTAAATTCATGATCCCAATCTCCAAAGATTTGGGGGTGTTTGTTTAGGTCTTACAAAAGGCATAAATTTGTGTTTCCTATATGAAGACTAATATATCCAAAAAAATGTTAAATATATAAAGTTTTCAATTGCATAGGTTTTCACTTCCTTGTAAAAAAAAAAATGGTTCATAAAATTTAATAAAGTTTTTCCAATCTAATGTGACATTAGTTGTGGATGTGCATGCAGTGAGAATATATCTCAAGGTGCAACATGATAGAAGAAAAAGATATTCATAACCCCTATTACTACTATAGTGAAATGACACTTTTAAAAATGCAAATTGTTGAATCTAACGATAATAGAAATAGTTTGAATATTTGACAATGTATTCATGGACTAAGTTTGGTATGCCACTCAAATCTAGCTTTTCTACACTATATGTATTTTTAAAAGCTCTTTTACCTTCTCTTTGATTGTATATGTAATAAGAACTTCTAACTTTTCCTTAATTTCAAATGCAATAAAAACCTTTTTCTTAACCTCCTTTGCATTAGGGTCAATTTCTATTGCCTTCTTGATTTCAATTGTTGTTAAGTTGTTTAAATCCTTATTATAATCTTTTTTACATAATTTTGAAACTTTTGCAACTCACTTTCTCCTTGATGTAACATGTTTAGTTTGGAACTACAAGGTTTTATTCTAAGATTATAAAAATATTTTCCTTTGCCTTATTGTTGCATGATTTTTGATTTTTGATGCAATATATAAAATGTGATATGGAAGTCTTTAATTGATATACTTGGTTTTTGTTCCAATTGTATCCAAAGTTGTTTTAATGTTACAATAGATTGTGTTAATGAGTGTTTTAAAATAGGGCAAGTTGTTTATTTTGATGTGCAAAAGTAACAAATTTAAAATTCATGTATGTTATTTTTTGTTCATCTAAAGATTTATCTTCAAACACTTATTTGAATTTGTCTATGCATAGAATTTCAAATTCACAATTACATAACTATTGTTTAACATTGTTTTGGACCTATAGTTTAGGAAGGTTTTTAATTATGAGGGTTAATATTTGATTAAATATCTTATATTGCATAAGTAGATTTTTCAACCATGATACAACATATCACTTACAATATTCCTCACTTACAAAATTTTCAAACATAAAACCTTACATTTAAAAAAAAAAGGATCACCCACACACCTAAAGATGAATCTTCATGTGAAAATTACACCTTAAAAAAATCTTCATTAAATGCACTTAAAGATTTTCCTTTACAGGCCTCACTTAACAAAGACCATGAGGTTTTCATATTGATATCGAAAATAGTATTCACATTATTTTTATTATTCAAGACCTCATTTTGACATATGATTTTTTTACAAATCTTGATAATAACTAATAACACTAAATTATTGATTGTAAATTATGATATTAAAGCTCCAATCACTATTTTATATACTTAAAAGAATGAAATGAATGAATGGATAATTACATTTATTTACATACATTTCCCATTTATCATCCTTTTATGTTAAACCATTAATCATATTTTTTTGTAACTTTTCATTCTCTTATGAATATAACTTACATTATTTAGAGTTTAAAATTTAATCAAATCCACATACATGATTTTTCATTATTATGAATTCAAAATAGTTATCTAAATTATTTATAAATCAAATCTTATGCCCTTAAACAAAAGATTCTCATTGTAAGGCCCATGAAACTCATTATTTTATACCCCATGTTTATCCATACTATTATTTACAATTACAATTTTTAAAAATTATTTTGTTATTATAAAACCCTATTTACTAAACAAAAAATTGCATAGGAACAATTGTAATTAAACACACTACAAACTACCCCACTTTAAAAGTGAGGTGTTTGGCCCCCTATTTTCAAACACTTAATTTCCCAAAGGCATTTTGTATCATTAGAATTTCAAAACACAAGATTCATGATTAAACATTTTGTGATACGTGTTCATTTGAATGGTAATCCACATAACAAAAAACTAACACAATTGTTAACACATTTAAAATGGTTGTTTGGTCACCAACTATTGATCCATGATAGGCTATTCTATCCTATATAATGTCATCTCAAAGATTATATAATTAAATTTTTTATTAGAATTTTCAAATATTATGATGTCACTTGCATAAAATTTACAAATATCCCTAGGTATAAAAATAATTAAATCGATAAATCTTCATCTCTTTTCCCATTATTCTTACCTTTTTCTCACACTTTCAAAGTGAAGCCTCAATTGAAATTTAAAGATTTATTTAACCATAAATCCAAACCTTCTTCCCAAGCCACAAGGTTCTCGTTTAAGTGTGGAAGGGATGAAAACCAATTTAAACTTGTTATATAGAAAATAAATAAGATTCTTTAGTTGAATATGTAAACTTGTAAATGCTAGACAACCGTACACATACAACTGTAGGAAATAATAACTATGGAAGTTAAATCAAAACAAATTGATAAGAATTTTTAGAAAACATAGGAAAAGAAATAACCTTATAATCGTTGTATGTGTTGTAACTTGTAGTGCAAAACAAGCATGGACATATATGATATTATAAAGGAATTAATTATGTTGTAAAATTGAAAATATTGAGAGAAAAAATGGAAAGAATATCCCAAAATATAGATGCATTAAATAAAATCAGATTAAAATTGAAAAAGAAGAAAATTTGGTGAGAAGTATGAAGACATAAGATCGCTCCTCTCTTCTAGAAGATATATTCACAGTTACAAGGTGCCTGCCAGATACACTAGGAAATTTCTCCCAAGTGCTTTATGTTCAATTAAACTCCTTTCATTTTGGTAATGTTAAACCATTCCTAACCCCTGATCACAAACTTCCGTGGATCTATAAATAGACAGAAACTCCTGACCCTAAACAAACCCAATTCTTAAAAGTTTGATACCCTGCTAAAAAGCTTCGGGCCTTTTTGAATGGAATGGAGACTAACCTCTAGAAAGAATTTTTTCCAAGGTCAAGAGAATGACATAGTTGCTTTGCCGCATAGCTCTCACGCCTGCTGACACTGGGGGTCCTGCAACACTCTGCATGTACACAATTGTGTGTAAGCACGATGGGACCACACACTCGTTGCTTTGAGACAATCATTTGAAGCATCTAACAGGTTTTGGGCAATTAACAACATCCCAGTGATCAAAGATTCGGGGTCAGGCAGCTTGAGCTGATAAACAATCGACTCAAAAAGGCAAAGAGCTGCAGTCCTGTAAAAATGAAGATCTGCTCCTGCCCTAAAATTGGCAAAACAACTGATACTGAAAAAGCTGGTCATACAGTTCAACAATTAGCTATAGTTGCATACTCATCAAGTTGACCAGATATAGTGACCCAATTTCAAAATACTTTATAGTAGCCTTACCTGCTCCAGTTTCAACCGCTCGAGATTATAACCCTTCTCAAGAGCCATAGTAACCACCTGTTCCAGCAAGTAATCAGTCGACACAAGAATGCCAATTTGAGAAAATGAAATTGACACCAGATGGAAAAACATTCAGAGTATCTTTTGTTGCTAGGGGTTAAAGTACAAGTAAGCATGGAGATTGCTTGTACATGAAGCTTTTTCCATAAAGTTTGAACATCAGTGTAACTGCTTAACAATCCTTGAATAGAGACTGTTGAAGAATTCTAATAGTTTGTACATCCCAAGTATCGAGCAAAATATGCTGTAATTTGGATTTGAGATCAGTACTATGCCTTACGAAGTGTGTTCCATCTGAGGTGTATATGGCCAATCTAAGGGTCAAAGCCAAAAGAAGGATTGACTTGAAAAGAAATATCAGTTTCAATTTACCAGACTTCACAACCTTAGGTATGGAACACTGTGTCATAGCAGTTGAACAGCCATTGCATGGCTGAAATTGATTGCATTGGAATTTATAAACTGCAGGCAGTGTCATTACCTTCTGAGCAAAATCTCAAGATCAGCCTTTCATATGATGTTAATTGTGCTTTCAGTTTGGTGAAAATAGTAGATTGATGGCTTAGCCAAGACTCTTGCAACTAGAAATGATCAGTGTACCTCTTTGACAAATATCTCAGAAGGATCCAGTGGTTCTTTGCCATCAGGGAGAATCGTTGGTTGGTTGCCCATCTGTGTCCTCTCTTGCACCTTCCATCCACACACAAATTGCATCATTGCTCTTCACTTGCTCTCCAAAATGAACTAGTTCAAACATCAAATGCAGCAGAAGTCCTATTCACCTAAAAAGTAGTTCTATGATCTGCCTCCAACTAACTGCCCAAGGGATCCTGGTATCTGCCCAGACTAGTGATTGCAATATCATCAAAACTTGACATTTATGCGACAGCAATATGCAAAACTGCCTAGGGTCATAACACAAATGCTTGAGCAGCAGTTGATGTTTATGAAACTTAACATGGAGCTACTTTTCAGATACATCAATAAGATGATCAGAATGTGTATCCACTAAGGTGACAGCCCAGCATATTCCACGACAGAGATCATTACCTCCGCAATTGTGGCATAAACAAGATGCACCCATGATGACCGAATCCTATTCTCCTGCAAGAAACACAACTGTCCATGAACCAAAACCCTGAATCCAAAAGACTGTGTCTGAAGACCCTGGCATATGGGCCAATGATCAATCATGTACATTGGATCACTATTTCCACTCATCACAATATTCATCCCTGGAATCTTTAAGGTAGGAACAAGTGAAGGTTTTAGCTGGTGAAAACACCACGTGCAAACGAAAAGGAAGCAAACTCTGACACTGTACATCTGGCATCTTGTACCCTTGATTTGTAGTTGATAAAGATGTTACCTCGTCCACAAGAGGGTCATTAGAATACCATTGGGCTCGGACAGAAAACGCTCCTGACAAAGCTCCTTCTAACAAGATGAGCTGTAACTGCAGCTCTTTGAATCCAAACCCCTCTGCATGTGCTTCCATACATGCCGTCACAAAATCATCGATTGCGAGCTACAAGACCCCACACCAAAAAACCAATCCTCAATTGCCCTCCCCTGAAAGATTGTTGACAAAAATGAGGATTCTTTCAGTACTCAATCATTAATGAAATTTACACAGATGCATTGTGCAGGCTGAATTTGAAGCCTGTGAAATCAGAGACATTCAAGTCCTGCAGTGACTGACAATAGTTGTATTGCAGCTGAAAAATACAGAAAATTGCAAGCAGAGCAGATTAGTGGCAGGATAATATTTTGCAATTCTTGACAAAAATTGAGAAATCAGTATTCACCACAAAGTGTGAAGGAAAAGAAGTTTCAATGTGGAAAGAAAAATTGAAAACCTGATAAGGTTTACCCAAGCCATCAATCCGAGCCTGCACAAAAGCTTGCTGAAGCTGATATGCTAGTTGGTGAGCTCTTGCATTTTGTTCTGTCAAATACACTGGAATCTGGTCTCTAGACCTCTCCTCCTTGTCATTTTCACAAAGCTGCCAGTTTTTGACAAACACCAAGAGATGGGTTAGCATAGAACTCAGACCAAACACCGTAATTCATAGCATTTGCAAATAAATGGCAGTGGAGACATTGCCCTCGATTTGTGATTGATGCACAATTTAGGGTCAGCATTAAAACTAGGATCAGAGATTATGGGTAGAGACTGGTTCAGGACACAGATTAGCAGTGAAGTGTTTAGCAAATGAGCATTGAAGAAGGGGTCAAGAGCTCAAAGAGAAAACTTAATTATGTCAGAGATTCAGGGTGAGAAAAGGAGAAGCACAAAGGAGACACATGCAGATCACAGCATTGTCATTTCTGGTGACAACTTTCAGAGCATCACAATTGCTTCAAAGAGCTCAATTCTTCCCAATCTTTCAATGCCAGCTATCTCCTAAAGCAACTGCTGGATTGGATTGAAACTAAAATAATTTTTTATTTCGAAGCTTGTGGATTGAGCTTGGAACTAGAATCAAAAGAATAATATGAAGGAAATTTGTTCAAGAGAACTGGGAAGAATTTTTTTACCTGGCCATTTGCAATCTCTTGAAGGTTGCTTGGCTCTGGGGGTGAGGCAGGCTTTGTAGATGCTTGCAATGTTGCCGCTTCTGAAGAGGAAGTTGTCGCAGAGTCCAGAGCTTTGGCTACAAGCTCCACTGCCGCAGACACTTCCTTCATTGTTTCCGACATCATAGCAAGCGTTTGTGACAGTGTGGCCAAGGAGCTTTGGAGCTGCAAATTCCCTATGATTCCTGGATCACCAACTAATTCTTGCTTATCAATCTCCTTCCACGGTGCAGAGTCTGAGTTTGTCCTTGTACTTGTTGACAGCTCTTCTACCCCTTGATCAGAAGAAGACGATAACGCAGACCCTAAAGCAGGACTTGGGGGTTGTCGATGAGCTTCCGGACGCGGCTCCGGAATGTCTGAGTCCCCTACATGACTGTCAGCTTTTGATGAAAATTCTCCAGGCTCCTCACTGTTCGAACTTTCGTTAAAGCAGCAGAGGGAAAATGAAGATCTGGACAATGGTAAACTCCTCCACATGTAGGTGGAAGCGTCACAAAAAAGCTTTGCATGCAAATTCGCAGAGTTCGTGAAGCCAGCAGGCACTGAAGCTGAAGTCACAGGCAATTGAGAAGGTATCACCTGTTTTGCCAACACCCCTGTTGCTGCTACCGCAAGAGCCAATGGTCCCATCTCTTACCAAACAAGAAGAAGAACAACAACAAAAAAAAACAATTTCCACCCAGCAGTTGTTGAACAGAGTTGCATATCCCTTGGACCTTCTACCAGCGATGGGACAAATTCTTATGGGCTTAAAAACCTGGGGACAAAGCTTATTACTTACTTGTTCAATTCTCCCCCAACAAAACCCTCAGAAGCGTCCTCCACTGGCTCCCCCAAGAATTTACTTACACCCAAAACACATGCACAACAACAGGAACTTGCATCAAAAAGATGCATTTTATCCACTACAAACTTGTCGCCACCCAAATTCATAAGATCCTAAACACCACACAAATTCATGAGATGCTAAAAAACAATATAGCTCCCTATGAGCTCTGTCTGTTGCACTTTTTCTGGGCTTGCGTCTTTTTGAGCCCTACCTAGTTCTTGATTTGCAACAGAATTCGAACCCAACACCTCCTTAGAGAGAAAAAAAGTACTAACCAGCAACATACATTCAACCAATCAGATGTATTATGCCTTTTGCTTTATGATCCCTCTCATTGGGTGAAAACTAGTCTTGGCTGGTTATCCAGGTGGACCTGGTTAATTGAAAGTGGTTCCAGTTTGGTTTTGGAATAGGGAACCCAAAATCGAGTCCCATTTTTAGAACCAGATAAGGGGGGCCAGTTATGGAATCAGATTGGAATCACCCCTTGGTTCTGGCATTGCCCAGTAATTGGTCCAGTTTCAAACTCATTTGAGAACTAGAACCCGATAGAGATTTTATTTTTAAAAAATTGATTTTGATTTTAGGGTTTAAAGAGTTTTATGCTTTTTGAAGAAGTTGAAGCTTTTTTTTCATTTTTTTAATAATAAAGATTAAGCGTCTTTGTGATTTTTTTTTGGGTGTGTATGTGTGTGTTTTTATTTTTTGCTTTTCCAAGCTTTCATCTTAAAAAAGAAGCTTGTAAGTTCCCAAATTGAGGCACTTTGAACTTTATTCAATGAGTCACTAGGGGCTGAAGGCCCCCCCTTGATGGGAGGAGGCAGCCCCCATGGATTGGTGTAGCTTAGTCATTGTAGTTGCATACTGATAATGCATTGTTTAATAATTATTGGATAATAGAATACAATGAAAGAAAATAAAATCTAAAGGTTTTCAAATAAGAGGAAAATTGAAATATTTAAATTTAGGATATTGCTTAGAATCCTATTGATAAATAAAGGCATATCATGTCATATATGCCATTTAGATGTGCACCAAAATAAAATTTAAAGTTTCCTTGCTTTTTGATTATTTGCAAGAGAAACTTTTTTTTGCAAGAATGATAATTGCTAGCATTGCACGATGTTTGGAAAGCATATTTGGTGTTGAACTTGACTCTTTTCAACCATGTTGTCATGCACCTACAAGCAACATACGACATCAATCAATAATGTTCACTTACATGCATTTATAAGAATTTCAAAAAAACATAAAGAATGACATTTTGATTTGTTCTGAATTTATTTGTTTGAGGTCCAAAAACTGAAGCATGAAAGTCAATTGTAACATTGATGAAAACACACATACCTAAATGCAACTTTTACTTTCCCATATTGTTATATGCATGTATCTATACACATGTAAATTTATATTCATTTCCATTGTGAAATGTTAGAAAGTGTTTGTTTTGTTGATTTATTGATGCAAAGATGTGATGCAAAGTTTTAAAATTTTGGGAATATATGTATTGATATGGAATTTGGGTATTTGCAAGATATTGTGGTTAAATTAATCATCTTCAAAAGTGCAAAGTATGAAATCATTTGGAGTAAGATTTTCTATTATTTTCAAATTCTTTCTATTTGTGACCTTCGAAAACATGAAATATGTGAGGCCAGGTGCAAAAGCTTTTTCTATATTGATAATAACTTTTGAATTGATTGTTGCACCTTGTGAGTTGTGGCTAGTAATAGCATATGCCAATGTGATTGGAAATGATGCTTTATAATAATATCCATCATATGTATATTTGTGTTGAAATGTATGTTTTTTCAAAATCATTTTTAACATTATGGAGTTAGTTGTTAGTTGGACTTCTATAGCGGTGATATTGTTTTTGGGATCAAATATGATAGATGATATAGTTGCAATTGCACCATTTATAGCTCTTTTTTGTATATTGATGTTGTTTGTGAACATGACAAGTGCATCTACAGCAATGGTATGTATGTAGTTGACGAATTTGTTGTTCAACCATGGTTGAATATGTTCTATATTTGTAGCATTTGTGTCCATTTTTTCTTCATAAATTTCGAAAGTTGGAAAATGTTTTTGTAAAAAAATGGTGTTGTATTTTTCAACATCTATTTTATGCGTACAAAGAATTGTTGTGGTTCTATCAATGTGAAAGTTTATTTCTTGAATTTGCAAAAAACATGGTGATAAAACTTTTTGAATTTCCTTTATGGTTGGTTTTTTTTCTTGAATGATGTTAAGAAATTGTAAGTATTTTAGATTTGTGCCATGACACATTAATATGGACAAAAAATGTTGTTGTGCCATTTTCCAACCATGTGTAGATTTTACATGATAACTTTTGCATAATATGTCATTTTGTTGCAATGTGTGCTTACAAATTGGTGGTAATTGTGCAAGGTCGCCAACCAATAATACAAGTTTTGTTTGAAATGGAGATGTTTTTGCAATAGACATTGCTTATTTTAAGCGTTGTTCCATAGCACAAAGTATGTTGCTAGTCATCAGGGACATTTCATCTATAATGATGACATTTGCAATTTTTAGTTTTTCTATGATATTGTTAAATTCAAGGAAGATTGATAAATATCCTCGCACTAGAATGTGAAATGTAGTGTGTATAGTAGTCACTGTGGAACATAAAAAAAATGTTGATGTGCCCATAATTGCTGATAACAATACATTTTTGCCAAGTGTTTGAAAATGTTATGTGATGTATTTCACAAAAAAAGTTTTTCCCACTTCCAAATGTGCTTGCTAAAACGTGCAAACCTTGTGGGTTTTCAATAATGGAATGGAATACATTTTGTTATTCATGATTTAATTGCATCATTGAAAAGTTTGTGTCAAATGTGTGTTTTAAAGGTTTTGACCCAATATCTATTTCATGTGATTGTTCATTAATTGTGGGAGGTATTGTTTCAAATGTTTTATGATGCAAGTCAAGATATGGATGGTCTTCCAATATTTCTTAAAGAAATTGGCTTTGTTTTTCTACTTCCTAAAGGTTTCTATGTGCATATTTCATTAGGTACATTTGTATTTTTTCTAAATCATGTACAAGTCCACGAATGTGGCATTCACGTACATAGCTTTTCTACATATTGGATGTGGAGAGTAAATCAATCTCTCTTTGAAAACACCCATTTTGTAATAATATGTTATTAAAAAACCCTTCTATGTTGTATGTGGGGTGAAAGTTTGTGAATCTAGTTGATTTGTTAGTTGTGTAAATGTAGTTTCCTAAGTTGTTTTCACCATGACATTTTGAGGAAGGCGTTTTAGTTTGTTAGATTCATATTTTGTAAAATATTCGATGAAAGTTTTGTTTTCAATGAAAAGGTCAATTCATATAGACATCTATGGGATGAAATCCCAAAATTCTTGAGCTTGTGATTTTTTGTGCAATGTGAAGAGGTTTTGAATCTATGTATCTCACAACAACACTTTTTTGAACTATAGGTGTTTGTAACCATGTGAGTGCTACGTCTTGAGGAGAAATAGATTTATTTATAATAAGAGAGGATATAAGTTGAAATTGTACTTTAGAAACATCTTGTAAGCCCAATAATTTTGCATTTTTTTGCTTAGATTTAGTGTTCCATGTGGTTCACATTTCATAGTGTATTTAAAAAGGTAATATGACCAATATGAAGAAGTAATGTGTTGGATATTGAGTTGTGCATTCCATAATAAAAGCAAAGATGCATGGTATGGCACTACATTATGGTCTTCATGCCTTAGGTGATAATATTCCCATCAATTTGTGTAGTTATTAAACTTGGATTATTAGTTTGGTTGCATAGTAAATGGAAATACATATTTACAATGAAATTTGTGTTTGCATCTATTTCCACATGTGTGAAGTTGTTTTTTCATTATTAATTTGTACAAAATATGTTGCATTGCATCTATGGGTTCTATAAATTCCTTTTTATTACTATTGAATATTGCTAAAACAAATGCTTTAATTTCGTTTGTGATATGTTCAATGTCATTTTCATAATCCATAAGATGATGTGAGCATGAAGTGATCCACATTGTTGAATTTCATATTGTATAACATGTTGTTTTATGTTTCCTAATAAATGATGTGATGATAAAAGAAGTTACATAAATTTATCAACCTTATAATGGAATAATATGGCGCATTCTACTAGGCAATCTTTCCAATCTAACGATGTATGTATTTGTTTTGCAATTTTTTCAATGTCAATAATTTCTTCCATTGAAAAAAACTTGTTTCATCAGCTGTGAGTGTTAAAAAAAATTGTGGCATTCCAAAATGTTCGACCATGCAAAGTAAATCTTGTAATTGTGTTTTGTGCCATTGAGGAGTGCCTAATATATTTGCAAATAGTTTGTATTTAACAATTTGTTTGAGAATGTCTTCTTCACTCATTTTGGGATTTTGTGTTTTAAATTTTTTTATGTATTTATCAAGGCATGTTCTTGAAGTTTCTTTGATTAATTGTAATGATTGTCATAAATCATACATATATAATAAATATGGTTTGTATAATGTGAAAGATGCAAATAATGCACTCATTTTGTATTTTAAATATTCATTAAAATGTGTTTTACTATCATAAACACCATGGCCATGTGGGAATAAAAAAGGATACATGCCATTTCCAAAGAAAGATCGTCTTTTTTCATAGTTAATGTTGTTTCTTTCACTATCATTGTTTTATATGTTTGTGGTATATTATCATTTTCTTGTTGTTTTAAACGACTTATTATATAATAATCTTTGTTATTTTTTGTTGTTGTTTCAAAACACATGTCAAATAACAAAATTAAACTATATGTTGGTTCCGAGACATCCATGTTTGTGAATGTTGTGTCATGTGTGGCTTGTTTGTCAATAATGTGTTGTACAACATTTGGTGTGAAAATGCACATGCTACTAGTTTTTTGTGGTTTTCAAAAATTGTTTTATATTTTTGGAACCAAGGATTTGCTTGTATATTTTGTCAAACATTGGCCTTATAGAAGTGCTTATTTTTTCTATTGTGAAAGTATGATCCACCATGCCATCCCAACTCAAAAGAGGACTAATCAAAAGACTTGTTTTTATAATTTGCCCTATGGTAAATCCCCAATTTCTTGATTGCATGAGTATTCCAATGTCAAGAAATGATAATAATTGAACATGAAATGGATGTGTGGAAAGTAATGTTCCCATGTATGATGGTGGTTGGTATATTACATAAGTTGCATTTTGAGGTTTATTTAAATTTGAATGACATTTTATGCTAATGTGCATGATTTTTTTGTCATTAAAAGTTGTGTAGTTTGCCATTATCACATTTGCAATTGCATATGGTGTGTAAGTATTATGTTGATTATGAACATCTTTGTATTTATTAACTAATGTTTTGTAATATTTTCTTTTATTTGTTAATTTCACAATTCCACACATTGCACAACATTGTATTTTTTGAAAAAACGAAGATGTTTCTATTGTCCATATTTCATTCAATTTGTCTTTTGAATGCCATGTTTGGTCATAAGGTTGAAAACGTTATTGACATCTTTTTTTCACAATATCATGTATTTGTTTCTTGAATTTCATTTATTTGGTTTTATTAATTTGTAAGCCTAATAAATGTTGTATTGCAATATCAAAAACACACAAATTAAATGTGCAAAGATGATAAAACAACAAATTTTAATGAAACATAATTGTCATACATGTTATTGAACGTTAAACAAAAAACAAATTTTAATTATAGATTACAAAGTAAGGTTGGAATTAAATATAACCGAAAAAAAAATTATGAACATACATTATCAATAGAACTTGAAAATGTAAAATAAGGTGTCAAAACACATAGATTTATAAACCCGGAAGAAAAATAGTCCTTGTTTGCTTAAATTGTGGGTTCAAACATGCCAAAACATGATTGTTAAATAATTTTAGAAATTTGTTTGGCACTCACAATGTTTACAACATATTAACAGATGGATGATTGATTTGTAAATTAACCGACCAAATTTGATTGGTAGAAAATTCATCCTAATTAATTACATTTAATTCATTATAAATAAAAATTTAATTGTAAAAACGGGACTAAATGCACATGTCATGATGAATTAAGGTGTGAAATCACCATATGAAAATAACTTATCATTCGTTTTCAACTAAAGGGCCAAGGGTTATGACTATTGTTCATATTGTTTTGTGTATGTTAAAATATTAGTTTAATTATTACCATTGAGTTTTATGGAAGCAAAATCAAATTATTGATTGTTTTAAATGGATTTTTGTTAATTGATAATTACAATAGCTTGGTGTTTCAATTATTGAAAAATTGGCATAAAGGTCATTTTGGAAAGTGTAATGGAATCAGTCTTAAACAATTCATTTTAAAAATATAATTTATTATGTAGGTGTTATGGGCAGGGAAAAATAATAATAGCTAGAATGGTTAATGCTTTAATTTTTATAATCCTTTAAGAAATCAACATTTTCAAACAAAATTGTGTGTGTATGTTATAAGGTCTTTTCTTTGCTACTAAATGTATAGAATGTCCATTGAGCGAGTAAATCCAAGGACCAAAAAAATAAAATAAAAATCTAATTTGATTTCATGAAAATTTGAACATAATGTACATTTTAGTCATATAAACCCAAGTAAAGCGTTTTGGTCAATAAAGCCAAAAAAATATCATTTTTTTTCAAATGACATCAAATTTGTTTATAAGTTTTATAACAGATTTGTTGATGCCTATATATTTAAAGATTTATTTATTTATTTTTATTTTTGTCTTTAAAAGTCTTGTGACCACAAAATAATGATAAATAAGTTTGTAACATATTCATAGTCTACGTTCTAAAACAAAAGTACAAATCCATCAAAAAATGTTGTTGAACGAACATTATCGACTTCAACTCTATGAACAAATTGTATGAACCAATTTAAAGGTCAACATTCTCATAGATACAAAAATTTGTGAAATTTACAATGTTTTTCAAAACTATATATTTTTTTCAATTCACTATTACAAAAGTGGGGTGTAATTCACTAATCTAAATCATTGTGGGACTTTAAAAGTGAAATAAATTCATTGCATTTTAGTGATTTCACCTTGGTTAAAGTTATTTCACTATAATATCACTATGTAAACATCGTGTTTCACTATTAGTTGACATAATTTAATATTATAATTTGTTGTAATAAATAGGTTTTTTATATGTTTTTAAAAAATCCTATATATGTTACTTTACGATATACCTTATATAATTTTAGGTTATTTAGTTATTCTAACTTATACCCTATGTTATTATAAATTATTATAGGTTATTATATTTTAAGGTATTTTAGTTAGCTTATCATAGGCTTTAAAGTTATTTTAAATTAAATTATTCAACTAACCTTAGGTTATATCTTAGGTCATTTTATTTCTAGTTCATATATGTTATTTCAAGTTATATTTTAATTTATTCAAATCATTCTACTTTATGTTATTATAAGTTATTTTATCTTAAATATATTAACTTAAAATAATATATAATATAATATAATGACTTAAGGTAAAATAACCTAGAATAACCAATAATAGCCTATGAAAAATAATTTAAAATAGCCTAGATTAAAATAATTATCAATAGCCTATGATAATGTAACCTAAAATATCCAACAATAATTTATAATATAATAACACAAATAATCATAATATAATCTATAATAACCACCAATAACCACCAATAAAATAACCATTAGTAGCCACCAATAGCCCCAATAAAAAGAATAACCAATAGTCACCATTATAATATCCACCAATAACCATATATTAGAATTGTTTAAAATTGTCAAAAATAATATAAGGTAAAAATAATTTACAATAAAAAAAATAACTTAAGGTGAAGTAACCTATAATAGCCTAGAATTGTCAATAATAACATATGGTGAAATAACCTTCAATAACCTTCAATAACCAACAATAGTTTCACATAGTTGAAAATAATCTAAAATGAAATAACTTGAAATAACCAAAATTGATTTATAATAGCTGCAAGTAGCCTAAAGTGAAATAATTTACAATAACCAAAAAAACTTATAATAGCAAAAAATAGCCTAAAATGAAATATGTTAAAATAGACAAAAGTAACATAAAATAACCAAAAATAACCAAAAATAATTAAAAATAGCCATAAATAGTCGTAAATAATGTAGGGTGAAATAATTTAGATTAATGAAAAGTAGCCTCACATAAGTAATATTATTATATTAACAAAAAATTTATCCATTTATTAAACATTTTTTATAAAAAAAATGGTCATTGAAATGTTATTGAATAATGATATTCAAAAAACATTATTGAAATAATTTTACACTTTCGAAAAGAAATAAATGTAATTATGTACATTATTGATTTTTAAATTAAAAAATTCAAATAATTTCATTTTGACAAATTTTTAATAAGATATGAATTTTCAAAATTTATGTTTTTATAATGTTTAAAATGAAGTATTTGATAAATAGAATGTAATGTAAAACATTAACACAACAAGTGGGTTGGCTTAATGGTAAAGGTGTTTGCCTTTAGTCTTAAGGTCAAGGGATCAAACTTCACAAATGGTGTGTATGTGGTTAACAATGGTAAATTGATCAAATATTTTCCTATCTATTTTTTTTGAATATGTGCCTAAGTTGATTATGTCACTTAAGTAATGACATGTGTCAATAAATCATAGGTTAAAAAATCATGAAATTACCAATAACATTATATATTAAATAATTTAAATTTAATTGATTTTTATGTTGCTTAATTAATTAACTAGCAAGTGAATGGCTTCGTAAATTGATATTTCATTTGAGAATAACCTTGTTTCATTAGGTATTAATGAATCAATTCACTCTATGTAGCAATTAGGGGGTTCACTAAGGGGTTGACCAATTTCACCATGGTAAAAATGTCTAAATTCACTCAAAATCTAATGAAACCCATAATGAATTAAGACACATTTTGGTGTAATGACTTAACCTAATTTCTAACAAGATGCATACCATTTCATATCATCTTGATCATGTTTGAGTACTTTTATTAATAGGCGATTTGATTCATATTCATTGATATTAAGGATTTTACAAAAATCCATTAGTAGAAAATGTTTTACTTTCATTAGAGTTTTTTTTTTCAGCATGTAAAGCAATTCAAGTTTTCAAATATACCTTTAGTTGCAATCAATGAACCTTTTTGTTGATGACTCTGTTTTTGTTCTTTTGTTGTTTTGAAATTGAACTTATTCTTATGGCCTTGGAATTTTCCTATAAACACAACAACCAACAATATGTTTTTAATCAATAATTGTTTCTCAAATATAGTGAAAACCAAATTTCCAACAAAATAAAAGAAAAAATTCAATGAGATAAAATACATACCATCCAAATAATGTGTAGTTGCCAAGTAAAATTACACGCATTCTCTAATTGCACCCAATCTTGACAAGATCATATGCATGATGCATCAACTTGCACTTCTTGTGAACTTTCAAGGAAATATACAACATATTTTATTTCACAAGGTAGATGACATATTATCTTTCCAACTCATCAACAATTAGACTTATAGATTTCAATAACATCATTCTTAACCCATGACTGTTGTTTTTGTTCAGTGGAACTAGTCTAAGTTGTGAGATTTGGACCATTCCACATAAATGTTTTGAGTTGTCATTTTCATTGATAAATTCATCATATTTAACCAAACATTTCTTTGAAAATGTTTTCGAAACTGTTACAAGAAACCAAACACCATAAAATCCATCTTCTATGCCTTGAACTTCAATTTTTTATCCTTCTTTTATCCACATGTTTCTACAACATTAGATTGTTTATATTATTAGAAATACTTAGTTACAAACTGAGAAAACACAACAAATATTGGAAACATGCAATTCTTAGAAGACCATTAACAAGACATAACTTAAAAGACGCCTCAAAGTAGCCTTTTTCATACACCTAGGTGTCGAAGATTTCTTACCTACTTTAGTATGTAGCTGTAATAGACTTGAAGTTAATCTTCCAGTCAAGTTCATAACACATAATCCCTACATACATAGAAAACACATCATTTTTATCTTCCATAGAATCTTTGTTCTACATTAACAATATACATTATACTGCAATCTTATAGTTTTTGATGAAATGCTACATCAATTGTAGTTAAATTCTTCTTTTCACGAAGGAACATTAATTCACATTCGAAATACATCTTCAATTTTGGGTACATATAGGAATGTTAATAACACATAGGGTTTGAAAGAAAAAAAATCATAGATTGAGGTCTCCAATAACTTACAACATCCCCTGAATTTCAAGTATGAAACTCTTGTTTTATAGGATGAAAGGAAGGAAAGAAACACTACTAGTTTGTATTACCTTCCAAGAAAAAAATGATTCTTGCAAATATCCTACCAATGCATTGCAACTTACATCATAAGTTTGAATGCCAGATTTAGTTGAGTATTGCATAAAATTGTGCAACAACCAAATTGCAAAAATCACACATCATCTAGGTTGCTAATGTTGTGAACACTACAATCTTCTCTACATTAGAAGAAAGTCCTTCATGAGGTATAGTAACACACACATAATCATGTGCCAAGAACTCATAATCAGGTTATATAATGTTTGATCTTTAACCACCATACTAAGGTGGGACTATTGAACTATAGGCAAGTGCACCAACCAGTGAATTTTTTAAAAATAATATGATTAGATAACCAACTGACACACTTTCAATACTTTATAAGACACAAATCAAATTATAGAACAAAACAATGGATAAGGGTTCTTTTTCTAATCTAGGAAATCTCTTTTATAGTACGGGATTTGAAGAAACATTACAATCTTTCCATTTGGAAGGCGCCTACATGCACCTTCAAGAGAATTGAGAAGTGTCAAAGGTAAAACATTTGTAGTTTTCCTTGAATGGTTTTTGCAATTTTTGTTTCTCCCACGAAAGACCAAATATATTGTGGCAATATATTGTGAACAAAATTGATGCCAAACTTTTCCATAGATCAAGTTTTCATTGTGGAAAAAACCTTTCTTCATGTCATTGGCAAGCAACTTTCAAGTCCAGAAAGTGAGTTGAAACCTTAATTGTTTTATGTTCTTTCACAACAGAGTTCATAGGTTTTAAGTCCATGAATATATTCTTTCAAATTGTTTGCAAATGAAATTTCAAAAATCTTAAAGAACTCAAAAGTCAATTAGACTATCTCACTAGCTTAAAATGTTAACTTTCACATTCTTGATGATGGGATTAACCATCTTGAGTGACAAATGCTTTACAATTTAATTACAATATGCATTCCATGTGTGGTCTATGAAATGGGAAAACGCATATTACCCCTCAAAAACAAGTTATTTGTTTTCCTACAACTTGATTATATGTTCTTCAATTGTGTTCTCAATGACAAACCTTGTCACCTTGCCCAATGCATCAGTCACACACTTGTGTTAAGTAGGTCACGAATTCAAGATACTCAAGTTCCTATTCTTGGCGAACCATTGGAACCTTGAAAGAGTAGATCCAAATGAGATACCTTTGCCATAAATGATGCCTTTATCATACCTCACAATCTTATTAATGCCATTGAAGATATTTTTGTGAATTTCATGTGGTCATGTTGTTTACATATAATTGTTTGCTTCAAAGAAGTGGATTCTAATTAAAGAACAGGTCAAGTAATGAAGTATAGAAGAGTATAAATTGTAATTGTTGATCCAATGATGTAACAATGACCCTATTTTCTAGAGCATTCAACAATGTTGCAAATTTCTTCAAGTTCACAAAACTTTAGAAATAGTTGGATTCATAGGATATGTATGACATCATCGCCACAGAATTCCACAAGAGCATTATTGGGGACTATCTTCTAAGTGGTTCAAGTATTTTGTAATTATATTTCATAGTTTTTTTATCTGCATCCCTTTGTTTTTGAAAACATGCACATATGTGCAATAATTTGAGTGTAACCAACAAATATTTTATTACTAATACATGCTTACACAAGTAGAACTATTGCTAATTAATTTAAAAACTAGCACGTGTAAAATGTTAAAACAACTAATGTAAAAGTAACCACTACATGGTGGAGAAGATGAAATAAGGCTTTTATAATAGGGAAAGTTGAACAAACCAAGGAAGAATACAACTAGGCTTTGAATGTATTGTAGTACAAAGGTTGTTGGCAAATGTGTTGTGACAAGAAAACTACAAAAACAAATATTATTTGTATACATGCTTACAAAGGTACATCTTTTGTTCATAACTATTACTAGATAATTTGGAAACTAACATAATTAGATTAATTCCTACATAATCCAAAACAAAACACAATTAAAAATTAGATGTTAGAAAGTGCCATTTTTTGATTTCTGACTTTTTATTTTATATTATACACATGTCAACCATATGGTTTACCTTGTCACTAAAGTCCACCAAAACCCAACAATAGAAGTTGCCAAGTTGCAAACCTATTTTATGGGCCTAGAACATAAGTAATACAAATCCCTTGTGATTTTCAACTTTCTATTTTGTGTTGTACAGATGTTAGCCATATGGTTTACATTGTCACTAAAGTCCATCAAGATGCCCAATAATATCTAAGTTGCCAAGTTTTTAGTATTAAGAGGGATTTCAACATTTAATCTAGTAATATTTGTGTAGAAGAATGTGATTCACGATATCACAAAGTGACAATACTATTGAGAGGATCAAAACTTCATGGATAATGGCAAAAAATGCTAAAACAAAGTCAATTATGGAACATTGTTATATAAGTTGAAAATTGAATTAATTCATAATGTTGTTATTGAACCCAGAAAACCAAAGGTTGAGAAGATGTACCAACCAACTAAAGCACAACGAAAGCTACTCAATGTTTGCAAATTTAAGGATTTCAAAACTCCATCGACTTTCAAATATGTGCCAAAAGTAAATGAATTTGTGATAAAATATGTTGATAAGAAAACAACTTTCCTACAAAAGCATGGTGCACTTCCCTGTCCAAATCAATATGAAGTTCTTCATCAATTGTTACTTGAATATTTGATGTAAGAAATTGATTCAATGAGGTTTTCCAACCAATTCAACATGTGAAATTTTATGCAGGATACATGAAAGTTATGTTGGAGGTTTTTGGATTAGAGTATGTGGATATTGAAAATAACCTCACCAATTGGAAGGCAAAAAAATGTTGAAAAAAGTGGTCATGGGAGACCTTGCACCATTTCAAATGTACAAGTTCTATTCAAACTTTGAGATTGTGGACATGAACATGTGGTCAAATTTATCATTTGAACAAGCTTCCAACTTGATAGAACACATGGCCAACAACAATACACATAATGAAAAATCCCGAATTGCAAACCCATCAAACGTAACAACTACATCATGAACAAAAAATGGAAAGAAATAAATCAACTTATTAATGTGTATACAATCATTTGCAAGCAAGTTTTAAGTTCCGTGCAATAATTTATTTCTTATGCATATTGGTTGAAGTATTATAATATTGATTATCATGTTTGTTATGTGAACCTTATGTTGTTGCATTGTTGATGCCATGATGTTGACTATCCTATTTGGACTTACATTGTTCCAATGTTGGTGCATAAATTCTTGATTGTTCTGTTTCTTTTAGTTGTAATGCTATAATGTTGATGCACATGAAATTTTTGATTATTTTATTTATTTAACCTTTACACCACCATTGTAGTGTCGAACCACATGCTATTGTCCAGTGGCCCATTTGTTGTGCGGTTGAACTGCTACAATCTTGATGCAAGTGATGTTCATTATCATGTTTGTTGTGTGGATGCACCACTACAATGTTGACACATATGATATTAGTAATTATTAATGTGTAATTTGCAATGTTATCTAGCAGGGACATAGGTCGAATTGTATGTTGGACAATCATTTGATGCAAAAAATATATTTGAACAACATGCACATTGTCCTCCAAAGAAGATGAAAGAAGATGTTTCCAAATTCAAACCATTCCACATGCACTTCAATCTTCATATTGAATATACCATTGCGAAGAAATATTTAGTTGATAGAAAAGAAAAACAACTTATAAAAAAATTTAAGAAAAATACTAAACTAGGATATAATGTATTTTAGATACACCCTTCATGTGATCCAATTTATTGGAAGCAACGAAAATAAGACATAACATATCATATTGTACATTCATATATATTTTTTATTGTTGTCATAAAGGATAGAACAAATTTTGTCTTACCTTACTATGCTTAAACCCATTTCACAATCAACACCAACAAAATGTGGAAGGAGATCGACTCTTTCAATGTACATGCCAGCTCCCTAACGGTACTCATTATTGTAATAATATTTACCATGATACAAAAGTCATGCATGAGCTTTCCAAGTACCCTTTAAAAGCTCCAGACAAACATTGATTCCATGTGCATAATTTAAAATTTCACCATAGCAAAACTAGGGTTATGGATTTAGCCTTTAGACATGCAGATGTGGAACAAAAAGCAAGGGGTAAGTTAGTACTTGCTAATGAATACCAATCTTGGTATTCGAAGATTTATGTATGTAGTTATAAAAGGTTGACAGAGGGAACATGAATGTTGTTCAACCCATTAAAATCAAAACCAACAATGTACTAAAAAGCCCAAATTATTGACCCAGACTGCCCAACACACCACAACAATGAGATGATGTAATGATGTAAACAACAACCAATCTACAAAAACAAAAAACAAAAAAAATTCCAAAGGAAACATAGAACTCATGTTGTTGTGGCCATTTTCCATTTGTCAACATCCAAGGCATCCATGCCCACGTAAAGGAAGATAAAAGTTTTTGCAATGAAAAACATGGTTGCAAATGCATGCTTGCCATTCAAAGTCACATTCAGAATATATATTTAGTACAATTTGAAAACACATAATTAAATTATTGGAAACTTTTCAATATTAATCCTCCAAATAACATTTGGGTATTAAACACCTCAAAAAGTCATGGAGAATGATTGTCACCATGAAAAATGCAATTTGGGTTGCACATGGTCCAGGCATAATATATTTGGTATTGAATGAATAGTAGTTGGACCACCCACAACTTCACATAAATAAGTTTTTTGATATTTCCTTCAAATGACTCCCCGTACCTAGTTAACCATGAACAACATTCTCATCCACAAAAATAATTTATGCAGAATAAACACAAATTCTCATTGTGTTTTGTTGTCTAGACACCACATTCTCTGTCTTATGCAATGGAATAAAATCCAACATGAATTCATTGAACATTGCTAGAAGATAGTCCTCAAACCTTTACATGAATAATCATTAATTAAATCTATCCACATATCATGTGCTTAAATGACATAGAGCAAACAAATTTAAAATATTCATCAAAAAGAGGCCAAGAGACAATGAGTGGAGATCATACTTGGTGGTAACTTGAGATCATTCTATAACATTGTGCCATGTGTAAATGTGACACAACAATCCTGCAAAATAAGACAATAAGAATACCACTAAGAAAAAAAAGTTGTATACACAAGAAGGAAACACTGCATCAATCCATGAAGGTCCATAATTAAAGGGTGAAAGGCCTAATTCTTCTCTAGGAAATGAAAGAGAGACCTCTTTGTTCCAAACAAGTTCAACCACTAACCCAAAACATACTTCTACCAATCCTGGCTAAATGCCAAGTGCCAATCTTGGCAAAACATACCTTTGCCAAAATATATGAAAGGTACGCCATTATAATCATTATTGCACTTTCATGATATGTAGAGTGCCTACATGATATAACCAAAATAGTCCTTTTCATCAATTGCTCCCAAATACTTGATTTGGTAGAAAAAAAAAGGTCATCGACTTCAAAATATAGTGGTGACAATCACGTCATGCAAATGTCACAAATCATGGGTATAAAATCCACAAACACATGCTCATCGTCCAAAGTACAATGTCTTGATTATGTATGCATTCAAGAGGCTTGTCTGCAAAATGCAACAAATCTAGTAATAGGAACATTAATCTGCACCAAAGTCAATTCATTTGCTAGAGTCAAACATTATGTAAATTCATGCCTATTAGACCAACAATAACTCTATTTCCCAACAACCTTATATTGGCAAATTTGTCAGCACAAATAACATCCATAAAAGTTGTAAGAGCAAACTTACCATAATATCCAGGACAATACTAGAAAAGAATAGGTATAAGAAGTTGCCAATCATTTGCAACACCTCCAAGCTAGTGAAGACATCAAAGGTCAACTTTTGAACTGCCCAAAATAAGACAACAAAGGTAGCATCGTTTACAACTCCTTCCCTAAACACAAGGTTGTATAGCAAAGGTGTATCATACTAGTTAAGAATCTACAAAGAAAAACCATAGAGAAGAAAAATGAAAAATGCCAGTCCAAACTTTGTTAAACAACCTATTTATTGCTTATTGATACATGTCAATTACAGCATTCATGGAAAATTATTGAAGATGGATACACCTTTTTACCCTACCTACAGTGTACATATTGAGTTTGTCACATAAAATATGGTCTCTAGAACTAACATAACAACATCCAAAATGTTAGTCATGTCAAGGCAAAAAATCAGTTGGGAGGAAGAATATATTAACAGAAAATGCTTCTATGAGTTTAAGCTTCACTTTACAACCTCTCTTAATAAAGAAATCCCATAAGAATTAGAGAAAACACACCAAAATAATCTTGGATAAACAATTTCCCAAGTCCAAGTTTAGGAATCACAAAATTGCAACTTGTAAACCCAACAAATCCTTGTGAAAATTGAATTTCACAACATTCATAGAGCAACCCTTTTGTGGTGAAAGAAGATGCAAATCAATCTTGGCATAGCTTGATCAGTCTTTCTTCCTTAGTTGGGTCAACACTTGAATCTTATAAGGATTTTTGCAACTATAACAACTATTTTGTTGCCAAGGTTGCTGGCAATATCAAGGATTATAGAGAGGTGAAAATGAAACCTTTAAGGTGGATAAGACCACCATAGATGTAGGGACAACATTCGAGATCAAGGTCCTTGAACTTGATAAAATGTGCAAAATAGTGCATGCCATCAGCTATCATCAAGTTGTTGCTTCACAAACTCAGTGATGTCAGATTCCCAAACACCCATAATTTAGAAACTTTTTGACTTGCAAAAAAATTATCCATTTGCAAAGACAAAAAATGTGTGCATCAAATTCAATTGGACAATGAAATGTTTTTTCTAAGGAGATAATTCTATAAGTTAATAGAATTGAGAAATTTAGGTCTTGAAATGGGGAATCTAAGTATTGGGGCAAAGGAATTTTCCTATTAAGCAAAAGAAAGCAACATCGAAAATATGGTCACATGAACTCAAGATTAGGGTTTGTAGAGTGTTACACACTTCAAGAGCTATAAGGCTTGCATCAGTAATAATAGAGCTTGATATATCCAGAGCCAACAGTGATGAACCCTATGTTCCAATAAGATCTAGTTGTGTATTGTCCACTAATGGGTTCTTTTCCAACATTACATCCTACCTTTGCACCCCCAAAATGTATGTTTCAAACGAATAGTTTATTACTTTGCAACAAACTACACAAACACATTGGAGCAAGAAAAGGCCTTGTCTCACCACTATGGAAAATTGACATGCATAATAAAAATAGGAGAATGAGAAGCTTCAAATATCATAATTTACCCACAAAGTAAAGTCTAGAAAAGCATGGAGGATAGGTGCAACTAAAAGTTGGTGGCTCACAAGCTCATTCAAAATCTGTTGCATTAAATCACGGGGAATTGTTGACAAAGTTATGTACCTTCCAATGTTCTACAACATACCATATTTCATATGAGACAACACGGATAAATTCTTACCATGGTAGCGACCCAATACAATTCATTTGGGCAAAACTTCATACAATTTTTTTACTTGGCAAAGTGCTTGAACATATAACTCCAAATGAGATGGTGTGGACAATGAGCCATGATGCTTGGTAAAACTTTTTAACATCTACATTATTGTCAATTTTAAAGACCACCATAAACTTATGTTGCAACTTAGTTTGCTAATGAATTTTGCATGAATTCTTGCCTCCTCATTTTTTGGATCCCCCTGTTGCTACTTCCAAGGACACACACCCCCATTCCTACCTACCTTCCTTTAATACCATAACACCACTTTTGTGAATTTGTACACCTTTTTTGCTCTTTCACCTTCCATCTATACTCATTCAAAAGGTCCTTAGTTACAAATTTCAAATGTCAAGTCAATTTAGAAACTTTCAAATCTTTTAAATCTTGTTTCAATGTCCTCCAAAAATTATGCTTCAATTGTGTGTCATTCAAAATAAGCACAATTGATGTATTTTCTACTCCTACTTTCTTCAAAAGCACTTGTTTCAAGGTTCATGCTAGTTTATTGTGTCATTAGTCAAGTTAGCACAAACACTATTGGAGGTATTGCGTTGATGAATTTCCAACATGGCATCTAACTATTAATATGGCATTCACAAGGTCATAATGCTATGAACTTCCTAATCTGTTTACCAAACATGTGTCAACTTGAGGTTCTCTTACCATTCAAGTATGTTATAGAGTTCATTAATCTCCACTTGGAAGATCCCATGTGCAAATGATATGACATTGAATGAAATATGTCTTGATCAGATGTTGTACCTCAAAAATCAAGTTCATTTGCATTGTCATTCGCATGATTTCACCACTCATTAAACACATGTGTCTTCTTCAATTAGACACATGTGTCTTTTTCAAAATTTTTTTTTAAATTTGTAATCCATAAATTTACAAGAATGAAAAACTATTGCCCAAACCATGAAATCAACTTTGAAAGTCCATGAAGATCTGTGCAGATGACAAATTTGACTCAAGATTAAATTGTTGAAGTTTCTAGTAGAGGACATTTTTTAGAATTGTTACCTTCACCTTGACCTTGAGGTTGGTTTTGTTTAGTGAAAACATAGTTAGAAAATGAATGTTGTTTTTATTTGCACTTTTAAATGCATGATGTGGTTTGTCAAAATATATGTCGCAACCTTAGCCTTGGCTTGCGACCAAGGCAAGGGGGGGTTGCAAGGTTGCGGGCTTAGTAGTAGACCTGGGAGTCACATCACATGCTCCCGGGAGTGCAAACAGTCCAAAGAGTGTGAGGGAGTGAACCCTCACACTCCCAAGTGAACTCCCACGTTGGGAGTTGGTGAGAGTTGGAGTCCCAAAAGGACT
>Ga0116227_10000505_pt1 | contig 76317 bp, 64 predicted proteins | sample S1TSphgellanicum_FD_89693 | JGI IMG/M metagenome (GOLD analysis project Ga0116227, IMG submission 89693) | Host-associated microbial communities from peat moss isolated from Minnesota, USA - S1T2_Fb - Sphagnum magellanicum MG | ecosystem: Host-associated > Plants > Peat moss > Unclassified...
AAGTGCCCGTGGCAAGTCCCAACACCCAAGGGTGTCCCGAATGTTAAACTAACCCGATTTGGTTGGTTTTTGGATGCAGATTCACAAGAGCTAAGCTAGTCCCTCTTCCTAGTCTAATCCCGGGGCTCCCAATTCGACCCTCTACCCCTTTCTAAAGTTGGAAGCTGGGAGCGTGCTACCAAGTTCAACTTTCCGCAACTTGACTTTGTGAAACCCTCAAGTGGGTTTCACCCCGTGACTTGGGAGCGCATCAGTGATGGCCATTAGCTGGTGGTCGCTATTGCCATGGCAAAAATTGGTAAAGATCCTGTAATCTGACACCCCACACAAGAACACATAATGTAATTTTTGATGTAATAGCGTTGGGTGGGAGGATGGAACTAGGTGCCCAGGTGGCCAGCCTTGTGTGGAAAAAAGGTGTTGGCCACACGGAGCCCAAAAAATGCCATAAAATCTAGGAGGCGCTCCCCATTGTCAGAGGGCGCTTCACTATGGTGGAGGTGATGCCAGCGCATCGCACCAATAGAGACTCCCAACCACGGCCAAGCTTAGCGTTGAAGTCATCTAGCACCACCACCTTGTTAGCAAGGGGCATGACCTTCAAGCAACCAAAAGGAGCAAATGAAAGGCATTTTTGAAGGATGCATTAGACACATCTGTGGGCGCATAGGCCACCACCATCGTCACATGCTGGCCAGCAATCGCCTTGAAACAAACTAAAAGCAAGAGAGAGCCAAACTAGTAGAAGGAGAACGTGGCCTGCTTCCAGCTAGGCGAGATTAGGAGGCCCACCCTTATTGATGCCCCACGTCCCCACTCAACCCAAGCACGGACCAGTCACCCCCCTCCATAGGGATATCGCACTTGCCTTTGCTCGGCCAGCGCAGCTCTTGTAGCCCACAGAGCTTGATGCCCAAATTTGATAATTGCCCCGCCAACAGCACTAGCTCTAGCCACCCCTCCACGCCCACCGCACACGTCTGAAGGTTGTACGTAGCCAATCTAACATGATGCTTCACAAGCTAGACATGTTGAGAAGATCGTGCATGACGAACCATGGTCAAGCGATTTTGTAGCTGACCATTGACCCTTCATTGGCTGGGTAGCAAGCCCCACATCATTGTTCTTTCTTGATGGGATGGGATGAATGTTCACAAAGTTACAATTTGAATAATCCAATTATTGATTTTTAATAGCCATTGGGTAAGTTGTTTTTTGAATATTTTTTGGGACAACATAGGTTATCAATATCAAATTTTTTTGGGTGTTGAATAAGTTTGAAAAAATATTTGAATAATAGTTTTTGGTTATGCATAAAGGTAGGTTATTAAATAACTAATCAAGAATTGCCAACTAATCTATCATTCATACATTGATTATGGGGTTAAATTTTTTAGAAATTATGTTTAAATTATTTTATTATTCTTAAATATTGATAACGTACTTGGATGATTAAATAGATTTTAAAATTAATACCAAATGGTTATTAGTTTAACTGACTATCCAAAAATCAATAACTTATTAGTAGGTTATTAATAGCCAGTTGGTAACTGGCTTGATAACTAGATCAAACCTCAACAACTGGCCAACATTGGTTTTTACCATGGTAGGGTAGAACCATCCATCACCAAACATGTACCTATCATCAAAAAAAATTCAACATTTTTCTATTTCCTTAGCCAAATTCATTGATTTTTCTATCATCGGATGCACAGTCTAGAGAGCTACAACTGTTCTTTGAGTGTCAGAAGTAAAGGAGTAACGCACAAAACACAAGAAGAGGATGAGTGATAGTTTGCTTCAATTTTTTTGAAAAAATAACTCTCGACCCCTCTTTAGTTTCAAACCCATATCTTCATCATTTTGAGTCTGTTTTGAATGATTTAAAACCTGATGGGTGTGGCAACTAGGGCTTTACAAAACTTCTATATATTCCAGAGGCAAACATTCAACCATCATAGATCTTGAGCTTGAAATCTTAATTTGTCTTAAATCACCCACCACCAAACACTAAACCCCCTTAAATTAAACACCCCATATCTTGCCCATTCCTTTATCAAATTGAAAGATTATTGGAAGCACTACATGGAATGCTAAAAATGTTCTTTGAGCTTCAGAATCAAAGGAACAATGTGTGACAATTTGACCTCACTTGACTTCATAAGTGTTCTCTCACCAGCCTATCTACCCTAGTAGTACACTTGATTGTACACTAATTAGATCACCAAAATGGAATTGGTGATCCAATAAGTGCATTATAAAGTGTATTATCCAGCAAGTGGGGGTGATCCATTTTAAATTCATTTGGATTTCAAAGGGCTGTAGTTTTTGGACTGATTCAAGTCTTTCACATAATGGTTTTTTCTCTTCATTTAATGTTTTCCAAAGCAATAAATATATTTTTTGTTATCTTTTTCTAATTCTCCAAATCACATTCTACAATTATGACTAGGAAATTGTTGGATTTTGCTCATGCTTTGCTGCTTTAAAGTCTTATCACTAAAGTTTTAGTACTAAAAATATAAAACTTATTTCAATAATAAAATTCATAACAGAATAAAATCAATAGTAGGAAAATTGGTAACAAAATCCCAGCAATCAAATCTGGTAGTGATTTTCCTATACTAAATTTCTTGTACTAAAGTTTCATGTAACAAGTTTTTTGAGCTTTAACAAGATTGATTGAAACGTCAACCGCTTTATTTTTGATATGTTGCCAATCAAGTTACTCATGACAAATGTTCATGCCATCTACTTTGTTTTATCCATCGGAAGTCCTTTGTTTTACATTAACAAGCAATATAATGTGAAATGAAACACAACCAACTCATAAAGCATAAACCAAAATATACATTATTGTTTGCAAAAGCACTAATAAAACATGGACACTTTGACATGCAATTAGTTTTGATAGAGTACAACACACCCAATGTTATAGTAAAATATTTTTTCAAAACAAAAGACAGGAAGGTCCAAGTTTGATTGTCTCATTCAAATAATCAATGATTTAAAGTGTGGATTATGCAATCATCAAGAATGAAGCTTTGAACACCTCAAGAATGATTTTTCCACTTACCTCCTGATATTATTTATTGAATCGTTTCACTTGGGGGTTGACAAGAGAGACCTTTGAATCATTGACATTCAATAATCAGTCAAATCATTTGCAATCACATGGAGATTTCAAATAATTGATTATTGCACCAGGATCATCAAACCTTGAACCGCCCTAATCTTTGTGATACCAAGTAAGAGGTAACACAAACATAAGATAGAAGAACCTAGACAAGCATCCAAGTTTATTTCATGATCTTTCCATGGTTTTCAAATCAACCTTAAGGAAAAAGGAAAGCTTTATAATCATCAACTTTAAAGAATCATAAGAGCAAGGCGACACAACAAAATCATTATTAATGAGATCTTAAAAACTGAAGTGTCTAATTGAATGTGACCAGTTACAACACACACCATGGCACCATGAGTGCTATGATGATGAAAGAAAGCCGCAGAGCTCACTAACTACCCTCTCATCTGCAAGAGAAGGAAAGGCAACAAGGTTGTCCCAAATAAGGAACTCATAGTAAATGTTCAATTCAATTGGGTAAGACAGCACTATTATACATGTCTAGAGATGGTGATTGTTCTACAAATGGAGCAAGGATTTTTGCACCCAATGTGAGTGCAATATGAGGATCACTAAAAACAAATAATTGCTACCATAAGAGAATAAATCAAATGCGAATGATGGATGCATGGCCAGCATTCCCAGCCATCCATGAAGTTGCTACCCTAAAACATCATCCCAAAAAAATCTCGAAAACAATGAAGATATCTGTTAAATTATCCTGTCTTTGGGCCCTAGTTCAACCCTCAAATCCCTGTTTGATCCTCATTTGGAGTATAATTGGAAAGTGAGCAGAAATTGGGTAGGTGCCATTTAGTGTAAATCACCCTATCAAGGAGGTAAATCTATGCACAATTACAAGGCCATCTTTTTGGATGAAGAGCAAGGGAAGGGGCATTTGATGTGCACTAGCCTAAATTGCGTACATTGCAACCTGTGTCATTGGATAGGCAGCAATGCTCCGCACATTGATGGGTGTGAGTCCATTGTTGAAGAGATAGAGGTTCGCGAGCTTGTCAACAGCCACACTTGGATACACTCTCGAGGTGATGGTCATACGCCCACCTTGCACAAAGCTTTCCACTATAGATCGGTCCACCTGAACCACATTAAGAAAAAAATCAGTTGTTTTTTGGAACTGCACATTGGATAGTTTTTCTTTAGGAAGAATCCAACTTACACAAATCTTTTCTGAACAACTCAAATGCATTGGTGCTAGATTTGTCAACAAAGTTGTCAAATTTGTGACTATTTTATGGAGAGAAAAGAAACACAGTTAAATTTCAAATTCAAAAAAAGCTTCAGTATTTGGTTTAAAATATGGTTTGCAAATTTGTCTGCACTTATCCCACACTGCAGCTGCAAACCTCTCCATTATTGTAACTACTGAATGAAACCTTTTGCAATTCTCAACATGAGAAGGCAGGGAGAATCTCACAAGTACACGGAGTGCCAAAAAATCTTCTGTGGGTAAAACCTTTACATCACCGCTATATATTGGTTTGTTGATGCCAGCTAGTAAAGATGATCTGCAGAAAAAAAAAGCCCAAACTTAGCATGCTCTTCCAATTTCTCAGTATTTATCAACCCTAAATCGTAATGACAGGATACATTTCACAAGTGTATTTTGGTTGCAAAAAATCTGAACATTGGCTGATGGAGAAGCATCACAGGGAAATATAGTACTGTTGTTTAGACTCTTTTATCATACCTGCTCTGGTCGTTGCAAAACCTTGTGGTCCATTGACCATCTTTTGAGTGTACAATGTAGAAAAACACAGCTGTTTGCTCTTGGAAGTTCTCGTCTGTTAAGACAAGCAGGCCGAAAGGCCCAAAAATCCCCTGATTTGCATACCCAGCTTGACTAAAGTCATACCCATTGTTGAATTTAGCTTCATCTGCAGCTTGCACACTTGATACATCTGGGTAATCGAAAACTACCTCAACATCCAACTGCACACATAGACCATTTTTCGTTACAAACAGAGAATTATTGTTACAACCCTCAAAATGTGAAAAATCCACTTATTTAAAAATATTCTTAAAAACTCTTTCAAAATCAATCTGCCACAAACCATGACAATCCTGGGCTTACAAACAAATTTAATCAAATATGTAATAACTGTTCAACCTCAAATTGCACTAGTCCAATTATTTAATACTTTTTTGGATATCCTTCCACTATCATTTGCCACAAACTATGACTATAGACCCTTAACCCTAATCCGAATCCCAAGCTTACAGTGTCCCTTGACCATTCAGATGAGATGGGAAAAGGTCCTTAAACTCTAAACCTTGGTGCTCACCTGGTCACCTGCAGCACCCTTGATTTCCACAATAGCACCTGCATCTAGCTTCACATCTGTCTGTGATATCTTGCAACCTCTCAAAGATTCAGTTTCCTCAATGGGCCACTGAAGGAGATTGGCACCACCTGTCTTGCTCTCCAGCACAAGAGTCCTTGGAATTCCCTGCAAATGCGGAGAGACAAACACATAAACCCAATTTGAGAAAACCCTTACTAAAATCTCACCCAAAAACTCACATAATCTTTGAAGCTGAAGTGTTGTTGCAAACTCAATAGAAACCAGAGCGGGAGATCATGGTGATATCTTACCAAAACAGATGACCAACCCTTCTGAATGTCCATTTCTTGTGTGCAAGATTCAGGCACCCATGCCCACATAATACGTCGATTCTTCACAGGGTCAAAAAATGATTTGGAGGCATAATAGGAGCCATAGTCTAAAAGGAATCCAAGTCCAATATCATGGTCTGGATGGTCAGGGCTAAATTTCTGAGCAAGTTCATCATATGTGCCAACAATATAGTAGTCCTGCTTCTCATCAAAGAGGCTAATTTTGAAGATGTATTTTTGAGTGTCCCCCAAAGGAACTGTTGTTGTTGTTGGTGTATCGTAATCAACTGGGAAGAAATCAACACATTCCCACATTCCATGTGAATTGCCAGAATGCAACAGCTTCTCTTCCAACTCCCAATTCTTTGTATCTTTGCTCCTGTACTGCAGCGCAACTCCTGTACTCCCTCTCTTTGCACCAACTGTAAAAATCCAAGTACCATCCGACTGCTGCCATGCAGTTGTTGGATCCCTGAAGTCCTGCTCACCAACATCTAGAGGTCTTGCGATGATAGGATTATTGGCCACTTTCACCCACTTTCTCAGAAGTGGGTCTGTGGGATCTGCAGGCACTGCCATACATTGCAATTGCTCTGAAATATGCTCCACCCTACCCGATCCACCTAACACCACAGAGACCCAACTATTAGATTCTTAAAGCACACACTAAATGATGGTGAGTACCCAGTACCATCTTGCATGCACATGGTGGGTGACACCATCTTGCAAACACATGGTGGGTGGGTACCATCTTGCAAGCACATGTTGAGATTCAAACCTCATAACTACTTTGCATCAGGGCTACAAAAAGCACTTCACCACAAACTGATATTAGCTCAAGCCAAGGTCATAACAGCCTCCCAATCAACATGTACAATTGTGTTTGTGATCTTTACCAAAGGTGGAAGAGAAATAGGAAGCAGCAAAAGGCTCAAAAACACAGTTTTTACTCCAAGATAGGATTAGGATAACAATCCTAGAAACAGAAAACAGGAATAGAAATTGGCCTTGAGCTTACCTGTGTAGAGAATGAAGGGGATGCCATCATTGTTGGTGGTAGCTGATCCTGACCATACTCCCATGGCATCATACCACTGATCAGGTTCCAATGCATCCTCCAAATACTGCCAGTGAATGAGATCTTCAGAGACAGCATGACCCCAAGTGATGTTGCCCCACACTGCTGCATGAGGGTTATATTGGTAGAACAAATGATAGTATCCCTTGTAGTACATGGGAGCTGCAAAAACACGCACACACACAAAGCCAAATACAATTGTAAAATTAAGTTAGTCTCTCCAAAGAACCTGTAGAATGCAAAACACTATACTATGAACCCACAAAAATCCCTGGGACTTTTAAAAAAAGTCATACAGCATTGTTGCAGATCATAATCATCAAAACCCGCAAAACATAATGAAAACTGGGAAGTAAGGCCCCTTTGATGTTGGGGAAATGTTGATTGAGCAAGACTTGTCCAAAATAGCGAGAAGGGGGGGATTGGTAGAAGAAATGTGAGCAAGTGATAAGGAGGGAAATTTTACCATTAGGATCTGTTGTTGCAGATTTGAAAGCAATTCCATATATCCAACACCAATCCCCACATACCCACACCACAAGCCCAAAACAGTCGTCAGTAATTAATTACTTTGCACCAGATTTTGAAGTTCTGAGCTAAGAAATTTGTGGAAAAAAAAATGTTCTCAAGGATCTTAAAGACAAGTACTACCATAATACCTGGGCTAGTTTGACACTAATCATATTTTTTTCAGAAATGTTGAAATTTTCAGAAAATATTTTTTTTTTCAGAATTTTTTCTTTCTGAAGGAAAATAATGAATCTGTTGAAATATTTGGGACTATACCATCTATTAAAACTGAATTGTCAAAATTAATTAACCATTTTTGTTCAACTGGCTAACGTACTATGGTATCATGAAGCAATTTCTGTTTGGGTGCTCACCATTCATCCAATTCTTGGCTGGCTGATAATGGAATGAAGTTCTGTGTCGCTGGTGCTTATGCTTCTGCTGCAGATCCTCACTCTCCTGGATACCAGGCAACAAAAACCCATTCATAATGAACATGAGAATTTATTGTTTATTTTTAGTTTGGAGGTATATTTCTTGCAAACATTCAGCAATAGTAATAAATTAGGCCCTCCCAAAAAAATATTTAAAAAATAAACAAGGAAATTTGAAATTATTATTTAAAATGTTTGATCTATTTTATAAATAAGTTTGAATATTTTTCAATAGCCAAAACTACCAAGTTTAAAATTAACATGCATTACCCAGAAAATAAATGGTACAAAGAGATACTAGCTATTACCTCAGCAACAGTTTGGGGCTCTGTTGTTGCTGTCATGTTGAGCACCGATTCATATCCTGTCCAGTGATTTTTTTGGGTCAATTCTTTTATGTAACCAAAATGGCGATCAACCATACGAAGATCTAGCCAAATATGGCTATAAAATATGTGATTTTCTAATTTAAAAAAAATCCTCATTATAATTTTTGGCTACCTACTTGAGACCAGTTTAGAAATATAGCGATTATTCTTTTTTAAAACCTTGAATTATGGAAATTGAAAAATCCAAATTGGGAGTTCTCGCTTTACTCTGTTCTCTAAATAACAAGTTCCTGGGAAAAAAAAAAAAACTAATTTTATCGCCATTAATATCAGCGTACCAGGAACAGGAACATGAATATCCATCGCCAGGCCATTGCTTTGAGGACGTTCGACGTCGCCGTCAGTAGCCGGATCGGTCGCTGTAACTAACCCCCCCTCCGAGCTGAGGAGAGATGAGGACGGTTGTGGGACCGCTACTGGCGCCATCGATCCTGACGTCGCTGCCTGCGTTGGCTTCAAGAAAACCCTAGACGACTCCTTTCGAACCTTTCTCCAAATTTCTGAAGTTTCTCGCAGCCTTGCACAAATCTCAACAATCTAATACTACCATTATCTACCTCCGTCTCAAAAATGCAATGAAGAAATGACAATACTTCTCCTCACACAGCGACCTCCTTAAACGAATCTATAAAACGAAAACTCAAGCTGATCTGTTACTGAACAAGTTGCGCATCAACTAGCACATTCAACGCAGCACACCCACACGACCAGCAGCCAGGTACAGACACAACAGAAGACATGCGGAATGAGGAATTCATATCTTCAAGCCATGGTTCTGAACTCCTTTTAAATGGTTTCAGCCTGGGTTCATCATCATCATCATCTACACATCGATGTTGTTTCAAGCACGAATATTGGGGTTGTGGGTCGGTGGATGCGACGAACATACCGAATTGAATGCGGCACTGCTATGTCTCTCTCTATTTCTGTTGCTACAATCGGTGCCAACAAGCTCCTTCGCGTGGCTCGCCCGCGCCGCCTTATAATTCCTCCACTCGTGCGCTCTTGCAATCCTGCTATACCCTGCAACTTGGAAGTATTTGTTCACCCATACCACCGCTGCCATTAATCCTGGTCCTTATATTATTACTGTCTTCCTCCTGCTGCTTCTGCTTCTGTTTCTGCTCTTCTCGACTTTGTCTTAGCTGCCCAACGCGATTTCCCGCAGAAATCCCGCGACCTCCTCTTCTCTCAAGAAAGCGCTCGACCTCTCTCAGCAGCGACCGGGACGGCTATGTGCGATTGAAATTCCGTTTTCCGCGATCGCCAGGGAGAGAGCGAGGGGGTCGGTCCTCAGGCAAGGTCCACGGTCCACCGCTTCGTTTCCGGGCTGATTTTATTTTATATTATTTCCTTTTTTACTTTTTTCTTCTCCTTTCCTTTTTTTTAATTTATTTAGGTCCCACTTTTAACTACCTTCCTGGTGTCTTTGGCTCACATAAAGCATAGCGTTTTTTCCTTGTATGTTTCGGTCTTTCATTGGCTGAAGAAATCTTGTTGTTTCCTTGTATATTTCGGTCTTTCATTGGTTGAAGAAATCTTGTTGCTGATATCATAACGATGTTGCAGGAATAATAACTTACACAATTTGAAAGGTACTTTCTAAAATTTTCGAGTAATTTCCATTGGATGAGAGTCTATTTCTCCTCGTTGGTATGCCAATGCAACATTGTCGTATCTCTCTCATGTCATAGGACAAAGGTCTGTCGACAGACCCTTTTGAATTTTTCGATCCTCTCGGCCTCAAAAAGATCTCAAATCAGGAAGGGTCTGCTGATAAACCCTTCTCCTATACAAAATTGACAATTTAAACATTATGTTGAAAATATTTTTTTATATATTAAAAATAATAATCTGACCATTCTTCAAAGAAAATAAAAAGACTCAGACCATAGATGCCTATTTTTAAAATTAAAAGCAACTCTCTACTTGGCTATTTCTAGAAGGGAAAAAGCCTAAAAGTTGCCCATTTTTAAAAGAAAAAAAGAAACTTCCATCTGACCAATTTTAGGGGAAATAAAAGGGAAATTTTTTAAGTTGCCAATTTTTTTTATAAAAATAAGTGAAGGTCAACCAAATCTTTTAAACAAATTAGGATCCCTTAAAAAAAATTCCCATTTTGGAGAAGATTTAATAAGTTAATCATTTTAACATTAAAATTCACTGTTTTAAAAAAAAAGTTGTTTTCAGAAATCACCCATTTGAGAAAAGATCACAAAACTTAATCTTCCTTTTTTTTTCCCCCAAAAATAAATGTTTAATGAAGTAATTAAGTAACCCATAGATTTTATTTTTTCCCTTGAGCAACTTTGTGGTGACACAGAATTAATTTGGTGCACTTTTCTCAAGAGTTATTTTTAGGTGTGAAAATGTGAAAGGCGGCTTTCGAAGGAAAGAAAGGATTGGGTCGAATCCTGGTGACGAAGCAGGTAACACTTATCCCTTCAAGGACGTGGACTGTCCAGCTGGGTAGAGTCCGTGGACAAATGTATATAGCCACATAGGCTGACCTATCTAGGTAGCTAGATATTTATGGATGAGATGGAAAGGAAAATGGAAACTACTTAAGAGCAAGCATCTTCATCCACACCTTCAAATGTGTTATGTGGGCCACCGTCCAGATCACATTCAAAATAGTGTGCTAATTTTGCTTTGTTTTGTTTTGTCGCATCAAGATGAGGTCTCCGGTGCTTCATGTTGAGCTCTTGGTATCTTGCGAAAGCTCCTCATGTTTCATGTTGTGCTCTTGGTATCTTTGGAAAGCTCTGAATGATTAGTAGAGGTGCGTTGAGTTGGTTTGAGATTGTTTGAAGCTACAGTGTGAACGTTATTGATTATTGAACCATTTTTTCAATGAAAATTAAATAAAATTAAAATTGAAAATTGTATTGGAATTTGGGAGAGTTCTTGGTGTTGTTGGAAAGCCATTGGTGAGTCAAATTTTAATAAAGTTTATTTCACAATTTTTAGAGCTAAGAAGGGGCAGAAGATATTGATTTTCGAATGAACTTTGTTGCTAGAGATTCAAACAAATTGCAAAAATTGGGTTTGGAAAGATAAATCAATTGGAGTCCTCAATATGTTCACAATTGAGCCAACCACACAAGCTACACTAATAAACATGAAATATTGAATAGTGTCATAGACATCAAAATATTGGATAGTGTGAATTGAAGAATGAGTTGAATGTCAAAAGTAATCATTTTCTTCACTGGCCTTTTGGGAATTTTTATTTTTTATTTATTTATTTATTTATTTATTTTGCAATTTTGAAGATGCAAGCCCACAGACAGATTTCGATTTAGTTGGCAACATTATGAACATGACCATTAAAATTGTAGCCAATAGACAGACCTTTGGTGAATTTTTGACATTCTCCCCCCAAAAGCTTTAGACTTTACATGGTGAAAATTTGGCAACTTGTTTTTGACAAAGTAAAAATTTAAAAAATTACCAAGAATTTGAGTCATGGTGGCCTTTTGCTTGTTTTTCACCGCAACAAAATTGACTGCTTTTGAGAGAGATCAGGGTCACCCAGCGCACCCACACTGGTATCTTCAACCTTCACCAATTTGAGTGAGGCCTGTTAGTGGCCTTATTAACAAGCCCAGGAAATGCTAGATTGAGACTCAGAGACTTTGATTTCGTTTCATCATGGGATATTTATAATGTTTAGAAGCAAGTTTTTAAGAAATCTGGATTTTAACCATGGTACCAGTGTGAGTGGCTGATTCACCCAAGGCTTGGTTGTGGGTCATAGGTCAAGGTCTTATGGGCTATCAGATCTTGACCCATTCTCAACAAGGTCCAATGGATAAAAACTTGACACTCTTATCCTTAGGACATAATTTAAAGTTTGGCACAAAAAAAATAAAAATAGAATAAAAAAATAAATAAAAATATTTAGGCCAGATTTGATTTGGAACTAGACTAACTTAGGATTTAAAATTTTAAAAATAAATAAATCAATCAATCAATAACTAGGAATGAGAGTCTTGAAATGTGAAGAACCAAATCCAGAATTGGACCAAAGGTTGTCTCAAAATTTTAAAAATCCCTTGAACCATAATCAGGGGTTTGTTCAAATTTAAAAAAAGTTGGAACTAGGACTAGAGGGTCTCTTGGAAAGTAAGAATTAAACAACAGTAGTACTAACCAGTGTTAGGCGAATCGAGTGATAAATACTCATAGATTATCAACCTGGGTATATATCCACTTACTCTTGGATTCTCAATTTTTTCAAATAACCAGTTTTAGTATATAATTGTGGTTTTCAACAGATTACAATTTATTCTTTTGCTTTCTTACTTATCATGTTGCCATTTAATGCTAAATCCTTCTTGGGATGCTAGCAAATGACACCACATCAAAAAATTGAAAAAATTATAAATTATAAATTTTTTATTGGTATTCAACTATCATTATACCTACTTATGTCTACAATGCTTCGGTTAACCTAAGGTACAGTTGAGGTTTTTGAAAGGGTTTAGATTATGTAAGTAACCTAAACCCTATCTTTTAGGTAATGGGTTACCAAGGTGAAACCTGATGTCAACTGGGTTGGGGTTCATTTGAGTTGTGAAGGACAATCTGAGCAACATCACAAGGTCCTGCATTCATCCGCCATTTGTGGCTGTTGACCATTTAATGATAAGAAAGTAACTCCATATATCCACCGGTTGGGTTTATGTGACCCAGCACCCACTAGTGCACCATCCATTGGAAAACCATTATGACTCAGTTGTGATGAAATCCACAACTGGGTTACCATGCTTCCACCCTGGTAACCTATCCTGTAAACCCTCTTACTTCCACCTTACAACTGTGCATCTAACTGCTTATAGAATTCCACTCTTTCGACACTTTGAAGGCTAATCCCCAAGGCCCAAAGCATGAGCTCGGGTACATTTTTTGCAAACAAGCTTTTGCAATCATTGCAAAATAGCTTCTTAACCAGCTTTTCAGATTGGACAGTTGTGTGTGAACAGTATAATCTTTGCCCAAATCTTCTGTCTGTGAACTTTGTCATGACCTGCTCATAAAAGTAGGCCACCGGGACATCAAAGATAGACAGCCACAGATACACATAGTGGAAGTACAGATGGGATCCGCAGAGAGATTGACAATCAGGGCTGGAATGAGGATTCACATGGTTATCGTACATGAGCATGAACTCTTTGTCCATGCTGTGTGAGTATAGTTTACAGTTGATTTACACTATCAAATATCTTCACAATCTTACACTCAGATAAGGGAGACAATAGACTAGAATGGTGCTGGAGCTGTATAGGCATAAGGATTTGCCAATCCATCAACTCCTGTAGCTTCTGTTGAGTCATGTGCCTCCATCAACATCCAATCCTCCACAAGACCCTGCACATCATCGGGCAAAAGTTGAAAATGTAAAAAATGTCAGAAGAGTTGTATAACCATGGAGCCACCACATAGATACATATGACATGCATCAAACAGCATACAGCATCTTGCTTATGAGCATTACAGTGAGAGCCAATGTCCCTTAAGACAGTTCAGGTCACAAAATAAGCTTGCAATATCTAAGTCACTGATGCTCCTAAACTGCCTAGCATTTTGTTAACTAGTCAGTCTAACAGGTTGCATGAATTGAGCCACTGGACCTTTCCACGCCTCAAGAGAGTTGGCTTTTGGCCAGTCATATCCACTACAGTCGAGGGATAAGCTAGCCGCTCCCCTCCATCAACCACAAAGTCAACTCCCTGGAAGAAAGTGAAGAGCCAAGAATCAGCTCTGAATCTGTTTGACAAGTATAGCATCCCTGTGTCTAGATCCATGTTCACCAAGAAATGTGGCTTATGGTACCATTGTTGCAAGGATACATGCTCTCCCTGGAATATTACACTTCTAAACATTCACAAACCAGTAATTATCAATGAAATAGCTATCCAAGTGATGCACATTTTTTCTTTAAATCTACCTCCTTATATTTGAATCCTGCATGCCATGTGTGCCCATTTATTTGTCCTTTTTGCACATACCTCTCTTCCATCAGAAGCACCATATGTATCAGCAATGATGACTGGATCCAGCATCCACTCATCCTCAGCCCTTTGCTTGACACTGCAATCACAACCAACTATAGCTTCTTATGTGATTGAACCTTCTTAACTTGTGAAAAAACCCACCACTGAAGCACTTTACATCTAGAGGCCTAGCCTTCACCCAGTAACTCTTCAGCACATCTAAAACACCATGAAACTAGATCAACAAAAAAAATGAGAAGTCTGTCTTCTTGTCTCCTCTTTCTCAACCCTTCCTCCCTGTGAAGATAAATTATGCACTTTACTTACCTGGTACATAGCAAAGGCTCATCAAGTTTTTCCAAAATTGCTTTACAGATAACATCATCTGGCATCCGAACACCAACACTCTTGCGAGGAGCACAGCTCATGGCTGCACTTCCCCCAAATGTGGTGCATTGCTTTGGCATGTTCTTGCTTGCTTGTAGGATAAATGTATACTGCAGTGTACCAGCACCTATGCGTGAATCAGTCTTTGCCAAAATTCCAGGCCATTGACTAGGAATCTTAGTAACACAGTGAAGACTCCAGAATAACATTCTCCACCACCTATGGCAAATTCCATCTTAATTTGGAGAACAATGGTGTAAAATTTATCTCCAACCAAATCCCACTGATAGAAACAACCATATTACTCTGTGACTGCATAGGTTATGACTCTATTCATACATCAGAAGGGAAGAATTAACTACATTTTCACATTGGCTCAAGAAAAAAATGAGGATTGTAGCACCCTTCCAGATCAAACAGCTTACTTGAGCACTGTACCCACTCTTGCTAGAAAAGAGGCATCATAAAAGACAGATGTAGTGTGAGTGAGCACATAACGTACTGGTCCGGGAAGGCACTGACGAGCAGCACGGAAAATGTTGGTCTGGCCTTGACTGTTTCCACGTGGAAATCCCATTGTGTATGTATCAATGTCTTGGAATGACCGGCATAAGATACTCAATGGCTGTAATAGGGCAAAAGAATTTGCATGGCACATGAGCTTAGGACTGAGAGACAGGCCTCAGAGGACTGCAGAGAGGTCAGTTCCCCCATTAAATGAAGATAAAACAAGATATACTCATATCCATTCTATCATCCCAGGAAGATCCAACAAAAGAATCTGAAGGTACGTTTAGCATTCTATTTCACACTCAAGCACGCTAGACAGTTTCCTGCCAATGGCCGCTATCGGGCAGACACCAGGACAGAGAGACACAAAATCACAGGAAATGGAATAATCCTTTCCTATTTTGAACCTTTGTGGAAAAATTTCCACAAACACAGATGTCTACATGTTCAAATCTTGCACAACAACTAAGCAAATTAGCAAAATGCACTCTAAGTTCAATCCTTTTCAGTTCTAAATTTCAGTGTCCAAGTGCTCCCATTACATCAGTAGGATCATAATTGTATACAAAACTCACCTTCTTTGGATCCATATTCTTTATCCTGCAAAGAAACATCACTTGTCAGATAAAATAGAGGTTTGTATCAAGTTTGATGTGATGTAACCATCTGCAACCAGAAACAATTTTGTAAAGACATTGGATTACACATCACATTAATGATGAAGTATGTGAAGCTAGTTCGAATTGGAGGGGGTGTCTTAAGGTCAGCACACACCTGTATAAACGGTCAATGGCCTCACGATGCTTCAGATCACAAACAATAGCATATCTGTGGCAAAAAGGAGGCATGTGATAATATGCACTCTGACTACCATGTGCTCAATTGTTTTAAAGAGGGACAAGCCTAAGCCTTGATAATTCCATCCAGTGAATGTGCATGCCCATCATTAATTTTTTAATGAACACTACCCCCATTGTACTAAAAGATACACCATGGACCAAGACATGTCAACCATTGGGAGACACAAAGGTGGACAAGGTTGATATGGTTGATGGGAGATCTAACATCTAAGCCATCTCCTTTTCCATGTTGAACCATGTCAACTGTTGGGAAAGAAACAGAACGCAGGCACAGGAAGGGAATTGCAATCACATACACAGTATCAGTAGGAATGACTCCAACTCCTCCATTCTTGATCAAGTCCACAATCTGGTCCAATCTCCAAGTATCTGAGCCAAATGGATCAACTTGCACTGTAATCACCTCCACATCCTGTCAAGCGAGCATTTGGTTAGGACATGATCAAGTGCATGAATATCACGTGCTATTTTGTACTTGCAGCAAGCTTCCAGTATCTTGTCATTCTAGCATTGGTTGGGACATGATCCATGCAATTCCAAGCTGAAAAGGAGTAAAGCTTTAAGACTACTCCAAACTCATCAACAATCAAACAAAAAAGGGGGAAATCAAGTCCATTCACAGGACACATCTGAATTGCACACATCTACCACAGACATGTCCATCAACAAGCTTATGACAAATGGTAACAAAGTCTGATCTCAGGTACGACTACTCTGCCCCAAATTTCTCAGGGCTGTGGCTTATGAATTTCCCAAGCTTACGACCATCTGTGGTTATGAATGTAGAGAGTTGCTCTCCTCATTGTCCGATTTGCACACGCTATCCGAACAGCACAAAGAGATTTCCGTTGCATGATGATGGAACAAGATTTTCATTACCTTGAACTTCCTTTCTTCTGCTATGAAATGAACTTAAAAATACAAGCACAAAAAGAAGAGAACTAAATGCAAAAATCGACTTGCCTTGCGAGACCCGGCACCAGCGTATTTCAACCGCTTAGGGCTCCGCTTCACAACAGCTTGAACGACGGTCGAAGGCGGTTTCCAGCCACTGTCCGATTTCACTGAACACGCCTTCCGTTGTCCAGCGGATGATGCGTCAAGACTAACTGCGAGCTTACAAAGTCCGCAATAACTGGTGAAGAAGGAAGAAGAAGTAAAAGAAGTAAAAGAAGAAGAAGAAGAAGAAGACGAGGAGTATGAGGAGGAGGAGGAGGGGGAGGAGGAGTGGCGGAGCGCAAATCCATTGTTGACGATGCCATCGTTCTTGCACTGCAACAAGGGCGACGCTGCAGATTTGATGCAACAAGGGAGCGCCATGGCCACCACTAGCCAACAACAACAACAACAACACTCATTCCAGCACCCGACTGCAACCAGGAACACCAATATCTGAGCCTACTCAGGTGGATTCCAAGCGATGGAATTTTCTTACAATTTGCTCAAGTTCATTCCAGGAGATGGAATTTCTCTTTAATTTGCTCAGGTGCATTCCAGGCGGTGGAATTTTTCTTTAATTTGCTCAGGTGCATTCCAAGCGGGTGGAATTTTCTTTCTTTTACTGAAATCTGTTTCGGCTAGCTATTATGGCCTTTTTAGGAGCACAATTTACTGTATATTCCGTATCCAATAACTGGTCATTGAGGGGTGCCTTGCACTCCTATTGGTCGACTAGACATGGGTTATATAACTCATAACCCATGTCTGCCATGTCACCACCTAATTGGTCGAGGTGATAACCTCATGTCTACATTGGTCGGAGCATGTGTGACTGGCAGAGTGACATAACCCATGTCCGGTGAAGGGACAAGCAACCCACGTGCTTGGCACCCCTCCACAACTGGTTTACGTCTGGTAACCGCCTCGAGCTGCCGGGTAACCAACCTTCGTCTTACTGCCTCTGTGGCTCGAATACACTTCGCAACTGATACACAGTACCGTATGTTCTGCTTGCACAAAGAATTTTCTTTCGACATATGAAAAACTGGAAAAGTTCATAGAAAAAACCAGATGTATCTAGGCAAGCATAGAACTACAAGCATAGGCGATGTCAATGGTACTGGCTACCATGTGTAGGATTCTTCACAATTGGAAGAGTTGGAAATTTGAAGTAGAGTTTTCACTTCCCATCTTCACAAGTCCAAGAACTCTTATGGCTTCTTTGAAGCACAAGTTGCATAAGAGAAAAAATTCATGGTTGCACTCTCTTTCCCAGTCATTATCAAACTGATGCAGTTGTGCAGAGACTTACTACACAAGGAAGTTTGTTGCAATACCCATGTACCCAGAACACAGGCAGAATGAACATTGACACTCAATCAGTGTGTCTCCAAAATTTACTTCAATTTCTTCCTCTTCTCCTTGGGTGGTCCCCGATTCCTTGCCATGTCATGTTTCTTCTTACCCTTAGCCCCTGCATTGTTAGGATTTTTTTGTTTAGAGGTGGGAAGACCCCCAGACTTAACAAGCAAAGCAGCTTGCTTCCTTGCTAACACTGCAGGCCTCTTTGTTAACCGTGTTCTTGGAACAGGAGTGGAACTAGAAGTGTTTGAGGCTCTTGCACCCCCTCCTGGTCCAGACCTTCTTGCTTCTGGCCTGGTCACAGTCCTTTTCCCTGGTTTACCATCAGATTTGCTTGACCTTGCACCCTCCCAAGGAAGTGGACCCCTGGCATGGGGTGAAGAACCCTTCTGACCTATTCGAAACCTGCTTGCAGTTTTATTGTCAACAGGGTCTCGAGCATTCAAAGTGACAGCTTGACTTTGTTGTCGCCGACGTTGCTGAGTGCCCATGCGGACAACTCTTAGCTTCCTTTCCTTCAGATTCCACCCTTTCTTGGCAAGAGCTGCACTTGCGCCTGCCTGCATATCCAAGGGTAGAGGTGCAAGAATTCAAAGTTATGTTCAGCCATGATCCACATGCAAAGAAAAGATTGAAAAATGCAGACACATTCAAACAGGACTTAAATCTCAGGGTCCTGCTTTTTAGGGATTAAGGTCCAATAAAGTTTAGGGTCTTGAGAAGCACATGTTCTCATGCTCTTGAACAGCATCCAAGGGCCATACAATATGTAGCTAACCTTTGACTTGAAGAGAACAAACCCAAAGCCTTTTCCAATGCTCGTCTGAGGATCTCTTGGGACACGAATGGCCTCAACACTCATCTCAGGATCCAAATTTGTACCAAATACTGCATACAGATCTTCATCCTGCAGTTGTAAACAGACCCATAGTTTACATTTAACATGTACCAAAGGCAACTGGATTGGAAAACAAAACTCTTAATGAGACAAGTGTTAAACAGAAATTTTAACACCAGTGACAGCAAGAGTTTATAGGTAGTCAGTGGAGCCTCTGCAGCAAACAACAGAACTCCTTGACTATTTAATATCTTATGACATTTGGTCCAATGATTCCCTGAGCACTAGTCACTAGAAGCATGTTCTACCACACAGCACACAAAAAAGATACTAAACTTCTATTAAAATCAAGAGTGACAGGAAAAGAGGATTCAGGATATGTAGCCAACCCACCACTGTTGCCTAGATATACCTACCAGATGCAAAGAAATTGACAGATAGCATTGAGCAAAAGCATACCTCAACATCAAATGGAATGTTTCCAACAAAGATTGAACGAGAGCAGTCGTATTCAGCAGGATTATTGCTTGCCAAATTACCATCCTTGCGAGGAGCAGTGGCCATGTCCACTCGGAGATGCCTCCCTTGAAACTGCACAATAATACAAAAATCATGATACTCATTGTAACCTCTGGAATATGATTTTCAGCAGTTTTCAATGTCTTGAACAGACAACAAATAGCAACACAAAGTAGTATAACTTGGTATCCTACAAAACAACAAAATGTGGAACAACCATCCAGTCATTAGAGTAGCAGAAAGGACTCATGGCCACCTCACAAGTGACCGTTGCTTCAAATCACCGCTGTTTCATGCCAAATGATATCTATGATAGCCAACCCAATTATGACGGTGGCTATTAGGGGATCCTGTTTGACCAAGCTGTTTGAACTCTAGGCTTTTCCTTAGAGAAAAAACTGGAAACCATGTTGCCATAGTTGTGGCACTTCCAAACTGCCTACTATCGAAGAAAAGGAATCAAACACCAAGTCATGTGTGAGTGACCTTTCTTGAAGCGTGGAAGTGGTTTAATATGCAAGAAGATAACACTTGCTGGATCTTAGCTGCACATTCATTTTGGTTGCAATTTACCATTCAGTTCATGTCAGTATGTGAGATGTGATGGTTGAAGCTTGAAGTCCTTGGATGCTACTCTATGACTTGCATAAGATTTGTTGGTTGCAGCATGATGAACGAACCTCTGACATGTTGTGTGTCAGTGCAGCCTTTGCTGAAGATGCATCCTCAAATACAATGTATGCATTCAAGCTGCCATCAAAAATTATATCATACAGAAATTAGGCCACACAAACCAAATAGAATCACACATCCAAACTTTCCTACAAAGCATGTTCCTTTTACAAACTTTTACAGACCAGCTCGAACATGGAGAGGTCCAAACAAACCCTAAACCAAGAGTTGACACATTGGGTAGAATCGGGTGATGTATAGGGTTGAAGTCTCAAGTAGTTTTCGGTCATCTCCCTGGCTTTCTGGTCACTACTCTGGTGACCAAAGGCTAGTTCAAATGACAAGGTTGTCTGATAACAGGTCCAGATATGGGGCTTTCAAAAATCAAACATGAAGACAGACAGTTGACCAGTGATTCACTACTGGTACTCAAACTCACCCATGTGATACAAGCACACAAGAGTTGTATCTGATCTTCAGGAAGCACTGCTGTCTAAAGCTGGATCTCAAGCATGGTAATAGCCTGTATGCTTTCAGATTTGACAACATCAAGGAGACAGTGCATAGGGAGGCACAGATAATAACCTTGTGTGAGAAGTGCTCAATTGCTTGGTAATAACTGCAGCCTTTCGAGGAAGTTTTGTCTGCAGAGAAGAACAGATCCACACTTGGCATAAATTTGTGCTCATTGGTTATAAGGACATGATTGTTTCTACTGGTGACATGCAGTTATCACTTGAAACAAGAAATTGATGATGCATTTTCTGGCATATGATCAGGTCACTGTAAAATATGCACATGGCTGCCATAGTGAAAAGCAGCTAAGTGGTGCACAGTAATATGATGTAAAAGGAAACATAAGTGGAAAGAGGAATTCGTACGTCAACAAGAGGAACTGAGCGAAGGCGTGCATTTTCCACACTGCCATACTTTGAGAATTCCCGAACCAAGTGTTTTGGCTTCACAGTGATGGGCAAGTTGCCTACAAAAATTGTGCGCAGAAGCTTTCTCTCACATTCTGCACGTTCTTCCCTTGTCTTCCTCTTCTTCTTCAATGGCCCATCCCCTTCTTTGTCATCCTCCATAAATTTCCTCCTATCCTTCTGCTACAAATGTTATAATGAAAATTCAGACAGATCAGGGAAACCCAGAAACCTCAGGACATCAGTTCAGACATCAGTTTATCACTTTGCTCCTTCTCAGAGTTTCACTGGCAGTTTGAACATTTAGAGTAAAATCAAGCTCAAGAAAGAAAGTGCAAGATGGTGCGTACCTTCGTGTCATCCTGTAAGAGCTCACGGGTCTGCATTGTGTTTTGTACTTCTCTCTCTTTCGAGGATTTGCTACTCTCTTTCACCGTTGCATCCAATGCTCTCAATCTTTTCTCAAACTTCTCCTCAAGATCATTTTCGGATAGGGCCAGTTTCCTCTTCTCGCCCAGTAGCCTTTTCTCTTTCTCTCTACCACTCGGATTCTGTTTCCTGATCCCTTCCTCCACCACCTCCTCCTCCTTTCCCGGGTTCTGTGCGTGTGTCTCTTTACCAACATCCCTCTGGATCACTTTCTCTCTGTGATTTGATCTCTCCTTCGCTTCCCCTACCACGTGCTTTTCCTTTTCCTTGGTGTAACTACCATTTTCAACATTTCTGGTCTCAACTGCAGCGTTTTGAGCTCCACCAGTTTCCTTTTTGCGTCTTTTCTCACCCTTCTTCTCGACACTCTCTTGCATGGCAACCTCCTCACTACCATTCGACTCCTTTTTTGAAGCAGGAACAAATCCTCCCTGCAACTCACCTCGACTGCTCTTCTTCTTTTCGTCCTTCGTCTCCTCCTCCTCTTTCTTCTTATCCTTCTTGCGATGTGCGATGGATCCGTTCTCCAGTCGTTCTGCTGCTACGTCTACATCCTTCTTAAGGGGTGTCTTTTTGGACTTCCGCTCAGAGCCATCATCATTCTTCAAAGCCGGTTTCACAAGGGCATCATTGTCTCCATTCTTCTTCCGCTGGTACGGGTTGTTTGTGAAGAGAGAGAGACTTCCGGAATATCCACCGAAGAGGCTTTTGAAGAGCTCTCCCGCACCTTCTTCACAGTCCATCTTCCCCAATTTTTTTGGCTGCTGAATCCTGTCTCAAACTCTCGTCAAGGATGCATCGCGTGCGCCATCAACTCTTCAAACGCAAATCGCCATCAACGATGCTCTACATCAGCCAAGATAGTCAAGATGACGACGACGACGACGACGAACCCTAATTAGGGTTTGGAAAATACGTTGGGAATTTGGCCCGCTTTACACTAGGAGTCAGGGCCAATGTTCGACCCAAATCCAGCATTCCTATTGGTGCAAAGTTGAAATTAGCCCCAAGGGCTTTACACCAGGAGTCAAGGCTGAAATAGAAAAAAAAAATTCAATCTGCCCCAAGTACTAATAAATGCTCAACTTTATGGCCTTGTATTGGGCCCAAGGCTGAAAAGAGGATACCATCAAATTTGGGAGGCCAATTTGGAACCCTTGGGGCCAATTTGCAACCCAAAAATGCTCAAAGTTGGCCCCAAGTTTTTTTGGGCCCTGACTCCTAGTGTAAAGCGGGCCTTAGTGTAATGAGGTAAACCACGAAGCGCCCCGAAACGAAGGGTCATAGTCAGGGTTTCTTTTTTAAGGGTTTTGTGAATATTAGTCAAAGTGGCGATCATTTAAAAAAATAATTTAGCCAAATTTGGTTTTATGCTAGATATGAAAGTAGAAAAATACATAAAAATCCCTTCATATTCTTGGCTACCTACTGGAACTTATTATAAAAAATATGGCGATTTGGAATTTCTTTTCGTTGAAATGTGGCGTATTTGGGCCATTTTTTTTCCACAAAAAAATCCTTAGTATAGGTCGAAATCATATTTTTCAGGTAGAAATTTGACGGAAATTCGCCAGTAAAAGCAACGCTGCTTTCACCCGCTGAATTTCGACGTCCTGAGTTCGATTTTGAAACGGATTTGTTATTGTGGGATGCTGCAAGAGGGATTCCTCTGTTGTGAATCACTTCTCCGTTTGTCGGGCGAAGAATATTGGCAAAAATTGGAGTATTTGATTGATAGTCTTCCGGATTTCGGCGTTTCGAATTGCGGGTCGAACATTGTCGCGAAATAAAGTTTGTGACTGTGCATGTCTTTGAATCATTCTGGTTGCAGAGATTGTTGGGGGAACAAAAGTGAGGGTCTCGTTTGTCCTCTACTCGGGTTTGATCACTCCAGCAGAATCAGAGTTGTGGAGTTAGCCCTGGGTAGTGTGTATGTAGACTTGGAGATCTCTGGAGTAGATCAGTTGCAGAGAACTGTGAGTCCAATTCTATTTTTTTGGGGGGGTAAGTCTTTTGCTCTTGCTCTTCTCTAGCTTCTGTAAACAGAACATACATCACAGAATAGATTGGCTGTTGAGTTGAAGGAATCTCTGCAGAAAGGCGCTTGGATATTCTTCCTCATATTGGGTTCCAGCAATCATGGAGACTTCGTGGCGGACATTTTTTGACAGACGGTATCAGGAGGCATAGTGTTGAATGAATGTGAGTCTCATGAACTCTACTAAAAAATTGAACTGAATGGGTTTTGTAGGTTCTATTTCTGTGGTACCTTAACAAACGGAGGAAGACGTGGTTTTACGTGAACAACCTAAGACATACATGCAAACAAATTCAGAAATTGTATTGATAGGTAATCTTTGTAATGGTGATGGATTGTTTTGAATTTTTCAAGAGATGTTTGGGTTAAGTTCATGTGCTATTGAATACATAAATCTTGTGTTCACAATCTTGGTTTCCCACGAAGTGCACACAACAACTGCACTTATAGGTTGGTTTGAAGTGATGTCATCATAGGCATGATATCTCGATGGAGCATGGAATGCTCCTGACAGGCCTGCATCTATCTCCAGTCAGTCTTTGAGAGACTTGTATCCCGGTTGAAATAGATTGCCCCCAAACTTTCTTTGCTTCTCAATCCAAAATAATGATCAGTATATGATTGTGTTGGGCAAAGGTTGTTAAGGGTAGCTTGAATGTATCCCAGGTTGTATGCATGGGAAGAAATCACCTCATTACATGAAATTTGGATGAAGAATCCAGTGTTTCAATCTGATCTGCAAATTAGACTGTGCGAACAAGGATGATTCAGGGCTGTCAAGGCTACAATCTTTTCTTCCTGACCTGGACCATTTTCAAGAAGGATAGGAATCTTTGAACATTATAAGCCATTTTTTGGTTGGTTGGGTTGTAAGGACTGATGCCCAGTTCAATGTTTTCTGCATCCCACAGAAATAGATCACACCACAAAGAGATGACAGTCTTTGTGTTTGCCACCTCCAGTTAGGAGAAGCAATGACGAAGCCTACTAAAGTCTAACTGAATGGCATTGTCATTGTATCCTGGTTACGTCTAGGCTTAAGGTGATCTACTCTTGTGTATAAGGGGAACTTGATCATGCTTTGTACTGAAGGAGAAGGGTGGTGGGTTGTTTCGTCCTGTTTGCAGAATGGCCACACTGCAGCTCCAGATGTCTGTTGAAGGGCAGGATGGTGTGGGCAACCTGCTCAAGATTGCTCAGCACTCTGAAGAAAGGATCTTCCAGGCTGCAACTGACCTGGTGAAAATCCATCTCTCTGTTGATTGGGAAGCATTGGTAGATAATTATGGGGTCCTGGCATTGGACATCGGGAGTTGCAAGGGGTAGAAGATGGGTTCTGATGCTTTGTTCCAATTTGGAGATTAAATGTATTGTTGATGTCTTTTTTGCATGGATATGGATGATTTTAAGGCAGAAGACAAACATCACCATCAGTTTTATTAGACCTGAAAAATATGATTTCAACTTACACAAAGGATTTTTCATGGAAAAAACCAAGTTTACCAAATTTTGAAGATTTTTTTTTTTTTCAAATAGCCAGGTTTTTATGATAAGTTCCGTTAGGTAGCCAAGAATATTGAAGGATTCTGTTTTCAAATTGCCAGATTTCTATGATAAGTTCCATCACATAGCCAACAATATCAAAGGATTCTGTGTTTTTTCTACTTTCATATCTAGTATGTAGTCAAATTTGGCTAAATTATTTTGTGAATGATTGCCACTTTGGCTACATCACAAAATCCTTACCTTACTCCAACAGTAACCATTGATTGCTGTGCTAAGCAATATCATCCAAGGCATAAGAGAAGCATTTTCTATTTTTTCCCATTTTTTTGAATAGTGCTCAAGGGGGGGGGGATATTTAGCATCTTGCGAATGAATGGGTATGGAATATCAAAAATGACTCCAACGTGAAGCCAAAGTGTTAAAAAATTGTTTCAACCATAGGCCAAAGTGCTAAAAAAGATTCTAATCTTAGGCCAAAGTGTCAAAAAAGATTCTAACCTTAGGCCATATTCCCGAAATATATTCCAATGTTAAGCCAATATGCCCAAAAAAAACTTCCAACCCTACGCCAATATGCATATGCAAAATTAGTTTTGTCTTGGCGTAAACTTTCTTGGCATGAGGTCTAACATTAAGACAATATATGTGTATTATTATTATTATTTTAAATGTGTATTTGCATCAAATGCACAAAAATTCTTGGTTCAATGGCTTGGGGCTACTACAATTTGACCCGAGGTCATTGTCTCAAGGGTGTAGGACGTTTGTCTTAAGGGTTAAACAAAAAGTTAAGCGGCCTACAGATGAAGAAATGCCAAAAAATGCCAAAATGCCAAAAAATTTCAAGCATCAGGATTTTTCAGAGTGCCCAAGTTTTTTGGGCAAAAATGAAAAAAAATACCAACATTTATAACTTTCCCAAGCAGGCTAAAATTTTCAAAATTGCCCGAAATGTTTCCAAGCATCTTAGAAAAATAATCTCATGAATATTCCTGAGCATAGGATTGGTTGAATTCCCAAATTTTTGAGCAAAAATGAAAAGATTTCAACCTATATAATCTACCCGAAATATGTTGGGCAAAATTTAAGATTTTCAAACTAATGAATATTTTTCAAGCATCTTCAGAAATGTTTTCCGAGAATTCTCTAGAATGCCCAATTTTAAACCTTTAAAAAAATCTAATTCTAAGCATGAATGATACTTTTTTGAAAATCCTAAGTCAAAACAATAAAAAGATTCTAAGCGCAAACCAAAATGGTAATTTCTTTTAACCCTAAGACAAAATAATAAAAATATTTTAATCCTTAGGCCTAAATAGATTCTAACCCTTACGCCCAAATAGATTTATCTTTAGGCCTAAACATATTCTAAACTTAAACCAAAATACTAAAAACATTCTAACCTTAAGATTAAATGTTTAAAATATTCTAACCTTAGGCTTAAGCATTAAAAATATTCTAATCCTAAATCAAAGTTGGTAATTTTTTAAAATTATAGGTTAAATTATTTTTAAAATAATTAACCTTAGGTCAAATTTCAACCAAAATATCAAAGTTTTTAAAATATTTAAACCATAAGCCAAAGTTTTAAAAAAGTTGTTGAGTGCTAGGCTCACATGCTAAAAATATTCTAACCTCAAACCCAAATGATAATTTTTTAAAACTTTAAGCCAAAATAATAAAAAGATTTTAACCCTTAAATCTAAATAGATTTTAAACCTTAGGCCCCAATAGATTCTATCCTTAGACCTAAAAAGATTTTAATCTTAGGTCAAATTTCAACCAAAAATCAAAGTGTCAAAAAATATTTTAACCGTAAGCCAAAGCCTTAAAAAAAGATTTTGAGTCTAAGTCAAATTGCCAAAAGATTTCAACCTTAAGCCTACCTCATTATGTCTTGAGATGTACAATACTTGGTCTTTGAGGCAGTTTTCCATTATATTCATACAATGAAATGAATATATTTTTAAATACATCGTCCTAAGGTTGAACCATGAGCCAAACAAAACTATCCTAAGGTCCAATCTGAAATTGCTTCCAGTATGACCCTTTTGATATCCCGTAATTGGGGTGGGTCATTGTGGGAATGAAGGTGTGACATGAGGTGGGATTTCAGCCTAGGGACTTGAATTCCCAGAACAGCCCTGGTTGATGTCCTTTCTCTTTACCCAGAAACAAATGTGATTCATTTCAGAAGGAGAGGAGGTACCTTACACTTAAGGTGCCATTCTCTCTTAAAGCAAAATATTGAGTATAAGGTGCCCTGCACATATACTAAAAAAATTCTTCCAGTTCTGTTATTTTCAAAAACTAAGTTGTCCGTATAGGAGAAGGGTCTGAGTACAGGCCTTCCATGTTTTGAGATCTGTGCCTGAGGCTGGTAGATCTCTGTTTTGTGCCCTTTTTCCTCTTCTATTTTGAAAAGAAACTCTTCCTAGTTTCACCTAGTGACAGACAATATTTGAAGAAAAAAGAAAAACCGAAAAAAGAAAATGCAAATCAAGATTTATTGTAGAAAACAAATAAAAAAGCTTGGTTTCATGACTACATATGTGTCATTAGTGACTACATGACTATGAAGTCAAATCAGACTCAACATTTTTACGATCTACTCACAAATGTGATCATCATAGTCATAAACACCATTCGATAACTTTTACAACTATGATCATGTCAAACACATGATTACATATATGATTGGACATATGATTATAAACATGACATGTGGCCTTTACTTCACCTAGTTATTTAGGGTAGTTTAATTTATACTATTTAATGTCAACCTACATACCTAATGGTTTTAAACAAAAAATTCGTTGACCTACCCATCTTACCTACCTTCTCGCAACCTTTCCCTTGGGCTTGCGATTGAAACAAGGGTTTGCAAAGGCGCGGGCCAAGAATGAAACATGGGAGTCACATTTCATGCTTCTGGGAGTGCAAGAGAGTGTGAGAAAATGAACTCCAACTTTGGGAATTTGAATTTTAATGGACTTTCAAATTTTCAAAAAATGACTGCATGGGTCAAAATTCATTGAATTAATAAATTCCTTATATCATTGGAAAGCTTTTAGAATGTAAATGTTTACCCATTTTAAACACATAAAACAAAAGTTATAGTCTAAAAAAGGGTCGGGAGTCAAATTGATAATTTGACTCCCAACCACTAAAAGTCGGGAATCATCTCGATTTCTTTATGTGTAAGTGGCGTGCCATATACCGTTGGAAAGTTCTCAATGAGGGCTACAACTTTGATTAATCCTCACTTCAATTGGAGGTCTACACACAAAATTATGGGCCCCCAAAGTCACAAGAGTCCCAATTTTGGGAATTTCGGGACTACCATTTGGGAGTCCCAGGACAAAATGACATTTGGGTGCTAGTCCCAAGGCCAAACACAAAGTATACTATAAGGGGAAGGTGGTGGCTTCCCCCAAGTCCAGGCCGTGTGAGTTTTGTGAGTATGTGTTTGCTCGTGGTTCGTTCGTGCACCAAAGGTGTTCTAACTATGCACTAATCAACCTATTGTTCGGTTTGTGCAAGTCCGTGTGAATAAGTGACTTGCTTGTCAATCTTCTTAATCTCATCCCGAAGCTCTAGCATGCCCCTCTACCCTCGAAGTGTTACGAACCAAAAAACACGCCCCAACTATTTATCCTTTCGTTATCTTCTTCTTTGGACTCACAACTCAATCCATCAAGGAACTTGGGGGTGCATCATACCTACCAACCCACCATACTTTATTTTAGCCAACCAGTTGGTCTAGTTTAATTTTAAATTATAGATTAGGCATGTATATAAGTTACATGTATAAAGACTTGAACCCTTCACCTTCATAATGAAAAATCAAGTCCTTAACCAATGCACCACAAATTCATAAAATGTTAAAGTTTTGTCAACCTATTATTATGAACATTTGTTTATTTTGCATCATTTTATATTATGTAAAAAAATAGATAATAAATAAGTAGTTATATAAAAAAGAACTTTGTAAGCAAGTAGGTACCATCTACCTACCTAATATTACTTACTAATATACTTAAATTGACCAATGCCTAGCTTATTACCTATGTAGCCTAATCTAACCAACTAACTAGGATAACTAATTTAGCTACCTATTTAATTTAACTTAGCATCACTACCTACCCACTTAACCTAATTTAGCTTAAGTAAACACCCTTAAGTTAGGTAGGTATGCTAGATTAGTTGGTAGGTACATTAACCTAGTTAATAGATACTTTAGGTTAAGTAGGTATCCCAAGCTAAGTAGGTTTGTTAAGCTAGATAGGCACCTATGTTGGCCAATATTTAACATAATTAACTCGCTTATATAAAACTAGTTCAGCTACCTACCTAATTTATTTTAATTTAAATACCTACCCACTTAGCCTAACCTAAGTAGGTATGTTAGGCTAGGTGAATATGTTAGACTAGGCTAGGTAGGCTACTTAACCTAGCTACCTATACGGAATGTAAATGACCAAAATTGAAATTAGTCAAAATTTAATTGGAAAGGAAGGGGGATTTTATATCTTGTTGTCATATTATAACTTTTAGTCATGTTGCACCTTTAGTCATGTAGTCACATATAAGACTAAAAGTAATAAATAATTATATTGTACTTAGTCCTATAGTTATAATCATGACTAACCTAGTAAGACACATTGGTTCATATGACTACATGACTAGATTTAGGAGATAGTTCTAAAGTGTCATAGTCATGAAAGTCACATTTTGGGGTAATGGATTACCAAGATATAATATACTACTTTTAAAATATTTGTATGAAAAGATTGTAGAAAATTGATTTTAGACATTTCAATTATTCTTCAAGTTTGATGATTGGAAATGGGCGAAATATCTTTAAAAATCTATGTATAAAAGGTTTTCAAAAAACCTTTCATGCATTGTAATTGTGATTAAACATTATTAATGTATAAGGCATGGGTGTTGAATAGCCACGAAAGAATCCCAACTTATTATTAAAAAAGGTGAATCACTCAATTGTATGCATGCGTAAATTTTCAATAGACAATTGTGCAATTGAACTAAAGTCACATTGTGAGAATGAAGATGGCATAAAGATTCTATGATGATGTTTACATGTGATTGATGAATTTTTTGTTCGCACATATTGATTGATTTTTAGTTCAAATCCAGAAAGTGATATTCATTATGAGTATTCATGAACAATAACCCTCACAATTGTCATCTTTGATTTTGTCCCATTGTGATATTGGAATCTATGATGATTATTTTTATCTTAGTGGGTTCGTCATCTTTAGCATGCCTACATAAAAAAAGAAAAAAATTATTTGTGATTTGCCAACATCTGGAGTGTAAATTAGTATTGGTATGTCATTTTTTTCAGCATTCAAGCAATCAAAAAAAGATTTTGTGTGCAAGCAATTATTTGAAAAAAAATAGCAATAACATTTATGGCAAAGTTAGTAGATTTTTGTTGTTGCATTTTATGTGTTGATGATTGTTTTTTTACTTTGTGCTTATAGTTACATTTTGAGAAAAAAATCAATTTTGGAAGTGTGGTAAGAAATGTGAACAACTTGGACATTTCTATCTGTAGAATTTTAGTTTTCTTTTTATTGAATTGAAGCAATTTTTTACAACATGGATTGAAAACTAAAATTGTTGTTTTTATGTAATATCACAATTTATTTATTTTTGGTTCTCATCTGCATATTTTTATTCTTTTTTTTTTTTTCAAACTAGGAAATATAATGAAGTTTTATGGGCAACAACTTTGAAAGAAAAAAATGTTGCAATGAACAATTAAAGTGTTCAATGTCAGGATTTTCTGTTTGCTACATGTTTATATTTTAATGACTATAGGTAAATTGGGGTAAATTTAGGACCGGTTTTAGTATGAACACGATTCAAAATATTTAGTTTATGGGATATAATCCCAAGTTGTGTGATGTCAAATCACTTTTGGTGATTTGAAATTCCCAAACACACATGTTTTGTTATTGTTGGTTTTTAATCATTTATGCAAATGAGTAACATTTTCTATTTAGATGTGTTTACCACTCAAAATATTTTTGTGTTATGTGTTATATGTGTGTTGATAATGACGGTTACAAGCGTCAACATACGAGCACATGACATCAAATTTGAAGAAATGGTACCTTAGGGAATGGCTTTTCGTAAATAACATATTCTAAAAGCTTGAAAGATAATTCATATCTTTTATGCCTTCAAGAAAGTTCACAAATGACTTATGTTTAAGGCATGAAGAAAGGCATGAAGATTGAAGATGCAAAATATGAGAGGAGTGGATAAATTACACAATTTGTTTCCAAAAGACATAATTAGGTTTTCACATTTCACCAAAAAATAATAATTTCAAGGAATGTTATCACTAAAAAAAACTTTGGTTATTTTTGTTGCTCATTTATAAGAGATGAAGAAGTTGTTCATGTTGTGTATTATATATTGCACATGTTATAAGTTTTTAGAAACACATGGAATTTATTCTTGAAACTATCAACAAGCACATGGCTACTCTAAAATGCTTTAGTTGGAACTTGCAAAACCATTTGAACCTAGATAGCTTTTTTAAATGTGGAATGCTCATTTTCGCAAACTTGTCTTGAAGTTGTAACAAACATATGTTCATATCCTCCATGTTCCAACAAATGATGAAAGTCATTCTTATTTAGACAGCTACCTTGGTAATATGAATTTATAATAATGTATTTTTAATGTATTTCACATCAATATATTTTTATAATGTATTTTTAATTCTATACAATTTCTTCACAAAAGGTTGTTCAAGAATGATTATGTTTCAATGATGTGTCATTTGCAACCCATTGTTTATGGAAGGTCTATAGATTTAGCAAAGTTGCTTGTGGATGCAACAAGACTAGAAGAAAAGTTGAAGTTGTTACAAGGTATGTTCTTATGATTACAAGTAATGTATGTAAGTATTATTTTCAATTGTATATGTAAGAAGTGATACAAAAACAAAACCAATTCTTATTATTTGCATGTTGTTTTTAAACTATGAATGCAACATTCATGTGCAAAGGATGATACAAATCGTAGATTTCAAGAGCACAATCTTCACATAGTAAAGATTTGCATGGAGAACAATTGCACCAGATTATGTACGAGGTATCCAACTTTCCAAATTACATTTCTATATAAAAAAAACTTTTGATTGAAAAACTTTAGGTTCCATTGTGTCATGTAATTGTGTACATGTGCAAGTTTTGGCAATTTTTCTTCCCTTCAACCAAGAAAAAAAAAATGCAAACCTTATTGAAGGCAACAAACTACTAGCAAATACAATTCAAGGATTCTCTTGGATGATTATGATTTGCAAGAAGTTCCAAGTACACCCATGGGAAAAATACATGCAAGTACGAAATGAACACAATTTAGGTATATGGTTTTGGTTCACTATGATAGCCTTGTAAATACATTTTAGGTTTTCCTAATTATTACCTCCATAGGACACCTTTTGTACAAAATTGTTACATATCTTTCTTCGATGCTAATAGACAAAACAACATATTTACTCCAAAATATGCTTCCCTCTCCAAAATAGAAGCATGCTTTGTTATGCTCCCCTTTTGGCCTTCCCCTCCTCCTTCCTCCCCCCCGCCCCTTTACAACTTAGATAGGTGGTACATGGAAGTTGAACCATGGCCAAACAATATGAAATAAAAAATGAGCTCCTATTGGGAATGTCTTAGGGAACACATTGGGAACTCGATGAGAATACATTGGGAACAAACCAAAAAAACAGAACATGACCCCCACCCCCAAAACCCAAAAGAAAATAACTAAGCTTGGGGGTACTTATTGTGGGGGTGATCTTCTTTTCTTTTCTTTTCTTTTTCTCCCCCAAATACGCATTGTCCCTGTTGCCACGTTGGGTTTTCAGTGTCATCCGATTGGTTGGACAGCATCACGAAACAGCTGTAGAGCATCTGATTGGCTACAACTACCCATTTCCTTTAAAATAAAAGAAAAGATAAAAATCGGGTCCACGGAAAGCATCACCGGTGCCGAGAAAGATGAACGTCAGTAAATCTTCAGACTCCTAAAGTGACCCAGTACTATCTTTTACTTAAGCTCTTCCAATGCAATTAGGTACGAAAACTTAAGGTGTTCTCTTTGTCAATGTTGAGGGTAAAGAGAATCTTTGAGTGGTAAAGAAGTGGTGGTGCAACGTAAAAGAGGGAAACGAGGAGCGTAAAGAAAAATCTGCAGTCTCGAAAGTTCTGTCGTTGCTGCTGCGCGCCGTCGCACCGTTCGTCGTCTTCTCTCGCGTGTGCACGAGGTTTCCGTTTTCTGTTGTTGAGGTCGGTTTGGTTGCCGTCGCTGTTGAAGAGCAGCGTTGCAGTTGTCGTTTACAAGAAGTTTTGCGAAGTTGTTTTTTTTTGGTGTGTGTAAGAGAAGGATTTCGGAGATTTTTGGTTTTTGGTTTTTACTTTGCTTCCAGAACTGAGTCTTTGGATCGAGGTTTTGCTTGTTTGGTCTCGTAATTTGCACGGACGGATACCTATGCGTTGAGGGTTTGAAGGCACGCCCGTCTTGCACCATGGAGGTGGACGGCGTGCCACTGGTCGTCGAGAGCCCGGGAGAGTTTTTCTGGGGAGATGGAGAAGAGAAACAAGAGGATAGAACCTTTTGGGAGCAGGCTTTGGGAAGCCTAGCGCTTCCTGGGGTCCCCGATCGTGGCGCAGCAGACGGTGGTTATCTAGACGATTTCAGTGATCTCCTCGTCGGTGAAACCGATCTGTTCTTAGACTGCGGTACTAGCGAAGAGTACGGTAGTCCACCAGGCGTTGAACAGGGACGACAAGAGGGTTACGACCTGTGGGATGGTGGATCTGTGGTTCATCAAAGTACTACCGGCCGTGAAGATGTCAATTGCGGAACCGCAAATCGGTTGGTAGAGGACTGGTTTGTTCCCCAGTCTGGTACTGGATGTTCTCAGGAGGTGGAGGAAGATCGTTGCCTCGATGAAATCACTTTGTCTCCTAGCTTCGTGCATCCTGAGACGAAGGTGACAAACGCAAGCCAAATCGAAGATGTCTGTGAACGAAGGCGCCCAAGTACTGGCAGGAAGCGCAGCAGGGCAGTCGGGGTAAGTTTGGAATCGCTAGATACTGGAGAATCCGGAGGCACCGAGGAGGTGGAGGTCAACTTCCAGGCTACACCCTCGAGCTCTGGTGAAGAGATCGCTGATGCGAGCTTTCACAACAAAGGCGGTGCAGTCACTCGAAGCAACGTGCAGACGCCTACCTCCTCACCTGAAGAAGATGGGGATTCTAAGCGTCAAATCAGGTAATTCTTCTAACGCGTTCGAAAGTGCTTGAAGATTCAGGTTAGGGTTTCTAAGACGAAGAGCTGATGCTTACAGGTATGTGAAGAGGATGTTGGCAGTCTTCTTGCATCGTAGTATCTGCCTCTAGTAGTTATGCTGCTCATTGTCTTAAGGGATTTTGCATCCGTCTGTCCTTGATATAGAGGAGGTGTGTAGCTACCACATACTGTGATACCTTAAGATCAAACCTTGTTTTTTTGTTGAAGAAACACAGCTTATCTGCTCATTTGTTTTGCTATACTTTTCTTTATGCATTCTGGCCTCAATTCTCTAATCTGCAGCTGAATGTGAACTTCCAGGTTACTCAGGAATAGGGAGTCAGCATCCCAATCTCGAGCAAGGAAGAAATCATATGTGAAAGACCTGGAAGTGAGGTGCCGGATGCTGGAGAATCATGTCTCCCAACTACAGAGAGCAATGACAGTGTCAGCAATGGAAAACATGGCACTCCGACAAGAGCTTGTGCGAGCAAAGAAGCTGAAGGACAGTGGTTCTAAGTCTGGTGTGGCAGAGCCTGCAGTGCTTGAAAGCAGTAAGTCCACCACCTTGTCTTGTGTTCCTTGCATCCTTGTTTTCATGTGTGTGATTTGTTCCAATCTTGGTGACTTATCAGGACCATGTTTTGTGTTGGAAAAATGCTGGTGGCATATCATCTTGGGCTTGAAATGTTGATGCTTTTTCACTGTCATCACAATGCATGTTTTTCATGTCTGTCAATGTCCTGCATGTTGTGTTCTAAGCTTACTGTGCTTTTGTTTGCCAGTTTGCATACACCATTAGTGTTCATGCATCATGATGATTATTCCTTATTTGCCATTGTTTGCAGACTCCCTGCCGTTGGAGTTCCTGCCCCACCATTCTTACCAGTGTCCCATGGGGCACCAATACCATACTGGTGGCCATTGCCACGGGTGGCTCCTTGCACTAGTGCAGTTGCTACTACTCACAGTAGTAAGAGAGTCAAATATGTCGCAAGGAAGCCCACAACAGCTTCATGAAGCCCACAGCTCTTCACCCTTCTGGCCCATGTCACATTCTGTGGGGTTTGAAGCACTTACTTCTCGCAGGGCAATTGTATGCTCTGCTTTTCCTAATCCTGGCCATCGAAGGAAGAGGAGGAGAATAATCAGTGGTCTTCAGTTTTTTGAGCATTTCAGAGCATTGAATGCTCCAGTGCCTCATGTGAGACCTCTTTTTAAACAAAAGAGATATCAGGTGAAACGGCGGATCAAGCGGTTGCTTCCAGGCAGATCTGGCAGAAAGGCTTTACATTGAGTTCTTTGAGTCTCTATAGACAGACAGTCAAAACAAACCCTTTTGTCTTCTGAGAGAAATGATAATACTGTAGAGTGGGTACTGTCTTTTAAACTATGGTGTCTGAACTTCTACAAGTTAATGTCTACTCACAGGTTGCAATATCTTTCATCATGTATGGTGTCCAATCGTCTGCAAGTTCAATATCTACTCACTGACTGCAATATCTGTCATCATGTATGGTGTCTGATTGTCTACAAGTTAATATCTACTCACTGGCCACAATATCTTTCATCATGCATGTCTCCTGAGTTGCTGAGTAAGAGAAGCATGAGGAACAGAGTATCTTCACACCTATGAATGGGAGGGTTCTTATGCCTACTCCTCAATAGTGGTAGGATTCTTACAACTATAAGTAGGCATAATTTCCCTCCCACCCTTGAGGAGTAGGCATGATATCCTTCCCAATTCTAAGATGGGAAATTCATGGATATAAGGAGGTGCCCTCCACAAACACTACAGATTTTCTTCAAGTGCTTTAAGAGGAGTTAACTTCAAGAAAATGGTGATTAAAAGTTGTAATATAGTATCATAAGCTTTTCCCAAGGTGCAAAGGGAAACAAATGTGGTGGAATGAGATTGCTCAAATTGGTGCCTTCAATTCTTTTGAAGACTTTCCTCAGTGAAGTGGTATTGTGGACAATGTTTTTTTTAATGACAAGTACATAAAACTTGAATTTTTATAATAAGACTTCCATTTTTGCACTTTTTCTTTTGCAATTTTATTTTATTTTTTATTTTTTTGATAAGTTCTTTTTGAATGACAGGTACATAAGAACCTGAATTTTTAGTGTTTTCTATTGTGGAATCTTACTCTATGAGATGGAGGCAAGGACAAAGAGTAAGATTTAGGTACTTGCTAAATCTCCTTTTTGTATGCTTTTCATTAAGTTGTTGATGTTTTCTTTCCACCTTATCTTTGAATATGTGCCACATCCTAACTTGACAACTTATGAATATTCTTTTTGGTGATGGGTCAATCCAAGAGGCTCATCACAAAATTAAAAATGTCCAGCTTTGGGATCCCATCACCAATTAATATGAATCACAACAGGTATTCAGTACCCATGATCAAATAGAGGGCTATTGGATGGGATGAAATGATGCACCCTCATCCACCACATATCTGTGCTAGCTATTCCAGAAAACTTGCATTTCATCCGTGGCACACTAACAACTTGCTTTGGAGAATGGCCGAGTAGGCATTCTGTTTTCATTGTGAGTTTTACAAAAAAATTATAAAGCCCTCTCTAAAAGTCTCATTGATTTTTACTTTGTGTATAAACCTCAAAACAAGGGCTTTATAACATTAAGCTTCTGCTCACCTCTCACCTTGTGCACCCTTTTCGAACAATAATGCCATTTCCCTGGGGCTTTACTCTACACAAGTTATTCTATCTTGAGATAGTTCCAAGGATCAAAATCACCTTTGAATCCCATTTTGTGTTCAAGTTATATATTCTTTGCTCATGTTTTGAACATAAATGTATTCATTAGTTCAATCTTCCAAACCTTTAGTGCTTGGCAAAATGGAAATCATGCTCAGGATGTCTCTTCATGTGGAGGCAGGTTCTAACCAGCCTGCAACTGACCTCCTCTTTAATCCTAGTAGCAGGGGGTTTGTGGACTCTCACTCCTTAAAACCAACATAACAATGTGTGACCAGTTTTTCCATTTCATGTGCATAACATTTTGAGTCAAATTACAAAGGGTTGAGACTATATCATATGATATCTTTGAATTATGCAATTTGTGCAGCACTAATGCAGCACAATTTGTGCAATTCATACTAAATTGGCAAAGCTATGCATCAATTATTATGATCAATCATGACAACTGTGCATCGGTTTTTCCAGTTGTGCATAACACTTTGCATCCACTGATTGTGCTTGCAATTCATAGATTGGAAATGTTTGCATTAAATGTTATGTATATAGATGACAAATGCGCAATTGGTTTCTCCATTTTCCCTCTATCAAGCAGGAGACAAAACAATAGAATGATGAAATTGGATTGAGCTAAATTTGAATGCAAGTCTGTTGAATGGAAGAGTGTACTATGAAGTCAACAAAAGTTTAGGTGTTGAATGTGCAAGTAATGCACAAAAACAAGGTGTTTTTTTTGCAAGTTGATGTTTTCCACCTAAAATTATGATGTTGATGGTCTTTACACTAAGGTTGTTTTGAAGCTCCATGATATACTTTGTGATGTGTTGGATGATATATTGCAACATCACACATTTTACACCAAAGTAGATCAACAAATGTCCAAGTGTTCAACATGCAAGTCATGCACAAAGATGAGGTATTTTTTTAGATGTTTTTACCTGAAACCAACATGTTGATGCTCTTTACACAAAGATTATTTTAAAGCTCCATCATGTACTTTGTGATGTGTTGGATGCTACATTGCAACAACACACATTTGACACCAAACATATCTACTATAAAATCAAAAAAAATTTACCCATGTTCAATGTTCAAGTAATGTGTGAAGGCAAGATGTTTTTCACATGTTTCTAGTTTCTACCTGAAAACAACATGTTAACACTGTTTACACAAAGGTTGTTTTCAACCTCCATTGTGTACTTTGTGATGTCTTGGATGCTACATTACAACACACATTTGACACCAAAGATATGCACTATGGAATCAACAAATGTTTAGGTGTTCACATGTACAAGTCATCTGCAAGGACAAGAATTTTTAACATGTTTCTACCTGAAAAAAAAATGTTGATGGACTTTACTCGGTTGTTTTGAAAATCCATCATATACTTTGTGATGTGTTGGATGCTAAATTGCAACAACACACATTTTGACGCCAAAGAAGATGTCAAAGAAGGTTCCGCTCTTTGAACACCTTATGCATTTCCTTACCAATTTTGGCAGGTGATTCCACCACAGTCACACCTGCAGCTCTTAGAGTCTTGATCTTATCTTGTGCTGTTCCCTTTCCACCAGAGATGATAGCTCCAGCATGACCCATGCGGCGTCCAGGGGGTGCAGTCAAGCCTGCAATGAAGGACACCACTGGCTTTTCTGTTCCACTGTCAACTATAAACTTTGCAGCATCTTCTTCAGCTGTCCCACCAATCTCTCCAATCAATATTATACCTTCAGTTTGTGGATCCTTCACAAATTTCTGCAAGCAATCTACAAAGTTAGTTCCATTGAATGGATCTCCCCCAATTCCAACACATGTTGATTGCCCCAATCCAACTGCTGTTGTTTGGAATACTGCTTCATAAGTAAGAGTTCCAGACCGAGAAACAATACCGATGCGCCCAGGCTTGTGAATGTATCCTGGCATGATCCCTATTTTGCACTCACCAGGCTTGATAATGCCTGGACAATTAGGTCCAATTAATCTTGTCTTTTTCTGTGACATCAAAGCTGCTTTCACTCTCACCATATCCTGTTGAGGAATTCCTTCAGTAATGCATACTATGAGATCAAGCTCTGCATCCAGAGCTTCCAAGATTGCCTTTGCTGCTCCTTTGGGTGGCACATATATCACCGTTGCATTTGCTTTGGTTGCCTTCTTTGCTTCACCAACTGTATTAAAAACAGGGATTCCCAAGTGTTTGGTTCCTCCTTTCTTTGGTGTCACTCCTCCTACCATTTTTGTGCCATAGGCTATGGCTTGCTCTGTATGAAATGTGCCATTCTTTCCAGTCAATCCTTGACATATAACCCGAGTGGTTTTATCCACAAAAACTGCAGGTAGAGACATCTTTCGCACTTGTGTCATGATTGCCATCTCTTCTTCTACTTGACATCTTCCAACTCCCCTTGCAATATGTAAATTAGTTCTCAATCCCCTCATCACCATCCTCATCATCCTCTCTCATCTATAATGGGATTTCCCTTAAATTCTTTGCAAAAGTCAAAATTGACAACCCTCTTCCTCCCTCTCCTCACCTTACATGGTGAACAAACAAAAGGACTTTCACAAACACAAAACACTCATTGCAACAAACTTTCACAAACACAACACCCATTCCACCAAACTCTCATTAACACATTAATCATTGCAACAAACTCTAATGGACCACAAGACTACATTGAATGCAACAAATCACCATTTGCACATTCTTCCTTCACCTTCTTCTGTTGAAAGAATCACCAAGACTAGGAAAGAGAATTGCTGAAATTTGTGGAACCCATTTGACATCCATCAACTAGAATCACTATTTACTTCGTAGCAAATAGTATTTTGTTCATCAAAATGCAAGAAAAACTTCTGATGTATTGTAGTAGTAGTATTAGTACCTAGTTTGCTGGTGATGAAGGGAAGAACAACAACAACAACAACAACAACAAGGAGTTCAAAGTTAGGGTTTCTTGCCTCAAGTTCTGTGCAACTGGGTTACAGAAATTTTGAACGGTTTTCCCCTTCTGGACACAACATTCAAGTCTTGGACAAGGTTTGCTGGCCTTTATATATAGAATACAAGATTGAATTCCTTGTAATTTAAGACCAATGGGGAAGGTTGTGTAATCTTTTGTTTTGAGAGGGTCTTTAGAGAGAGTGTTTTTTTTTGGTGATGAGCCAATCAAAGACCCCCCAAAACTAATTAATACAACTAACAACAGCTAAACAAGAGGAGGTGGTGATAAGGGGCCTCTTTCATCATGCTTTTGAGTGATTGATTGCGTGGAAAGTGCACTTGGGTTTTTTCTTGAAGTGGCTGGGTGTGCATCCTCATTAAGTTTCTGATTGATTTGAAGGAAAAACTGTTGGATACTGGGACAAATTCTGCAGTCATCAATCTGAAATTTCTTTGGCTTTGGTTGGAGAACAATCAAGCATTCATATTGCAACAGAGACCACCAAGATGTCGAATGTACAATTTCACAACAATGGATATTTGTGAGATTCATATGTCCAGAAGAAATCCTCCTACAAGATGTGCAAGTTCACAATACTGGCAACAAATTACTATATGGTATTTGGTACATCCTCTAAAGCATTCCCAGTGATGGAGCTACTCTGAATACCTTTCAAAAGAGTTCTTATTTCATGAAGAATCAGCACAAATAGACCATCTCCATGACAATTTTTGGGTTTTTTTTTTTCTCAAGAGAATGTTTTGGCAATGGATGAAGTTTTAATTCAACTATTTTTAAATATCTATGTCAAATATTAGTTCTTGTAAGTGGTAGAACGAATATAAATATGACACATATTCTAGTAAAAATTGAACTTGCAATTTTACACTTTCAAGATTGGGTAGCGGAAATATCTTGTTAGCTTGTGGTGAAATCTATATGCAAGCAATTGGTACAACTTCAATTATTGTTAAAGAGTGTTGTTTAACAATTAGAACCCTTTTGAAATATTCAAGAAGCCAACAAGAGCAAAAATAAAAATTATTGTAGCATAATTTGAAGCCTTACATGGAATATCTTATTGTATTTGGAGCCCGTGATGGTAGTCATATATTGATCATTGCGCTTGCAAAGGATCATGTTTCTTACTATTGTTGAGAAGGATTTTATTTTGCATTTTTACAAGGGTATTACATGCAAAATGTTAATGCTTGGATTATGATTTTGAGTGGGTAAGAAAAAATCATGATTGGTCATTATGTCAAAAATTTGCATTAGTAAAAGGACAATGAAAGGAGCATTCATACCTTTCAAATTATTGTGGGATGTCACTTATCCAATGCACCCTTGATTTTATTCCCCATTCAAAGGCAAGAATAATGGATTGTCTTGAAAGAAGGTCCATTGGAATTTCATAAAATGTAGTTCTCAAATGGCTATAGAAAGCACATTTGGATAAATAAAAGGTAGGTCAAGGATTTTACTTATTAAAAAGATTGATTTGCCATTTCATCACTTACTAGGCATTGTTATCATATATCTTAGTTTACACAACTTAATTATAATCCATGGTGATGCATTTGATATGGATTAAGCAAGAGAAGTTGAAACACAACTTGAAGACTTGAAGATTTTCAAAACATAAACTTGTTTCAAATTGCATATAATATCATATAAATCAAATGAGAAAATTGTGAACATCAATAAAATCATTGAAGATACAATACATAGCATATTGGATATAATTGAGAATGAAGGGGTGGATGAAGGAACGAAAGGAAAATTAATAATTTATAAAGCATATGTTGGTTGAAAGTACAAAACCTCTAAATTATTTGCCAAAACCTTTTACATTGCCAAATTCAAGGAATCTAAGGCGGATTTTTCAAAATCATACAATTCAAATCTTCTAATTAATACATAGAATATTAAGATGGTAATAGAATTGATTAATTAAGTGATCCATCTAAATGTCAACATTTTGCAATAAAACATTGTTTTGTTGAATTTTTTGGACCATGATGGACCTATTTTCCACCACCTTGGTGAACATTGTAGGGGCTTGGTTATGAACTTTTTGTTTGCCTTCTAAAATAAACTATGGTGTAAATGTTTCAATGTTTGTTTTGGTGTGATATGCATTCTCCATTTATTTGATGTTTTCATGTTATAAATCCATGTCATTGGTATTATTCGAAATATGCTTGAAAACAAACCTAGCTTGGTTCTAACAAAATTCCATGGATTCATAGAATGTGCATTCATAACAATCATTCCCTGAAATTTTCATTTTCCAACTTGGCCTCCACTTGTCCTCTTTGTATTGTCTAATAATATATTGAATTTCTTCTAACAAACAAAGGAATTATCTTGGAAAAGCAAGGAAGAAAACAAATAGATGTAAATGGATTGTTACCCACATATCCACCTTTAAGGTTGCAAGTGAGTGAGAATCCATGAAACTGCAGGATTTTTCATGAAGCAAAAGGACTTGAAAGTTAAATAAGGCTTAAGCCCCTTTTACACTATGGTGAGGGATCTTGACCATGGAAATATTTAAAGCCTTGAAAACACATCCAAAGGTCATCCCATTTAAATTTCAAAATCATTTATGTGTGGGCATTGGTTGTGAAGATTTTGCAAAGGTAGCTTACCATGGTAGTACATGGTGACTCATATTTTTTAGTTGTGGGAAAACGCAAAGTTCTTTCTTTTTCTTTTTTTGTGTTGAGCATCGCTGATTGGCCCATCACCAAAAAAGAAAATTCACACTTTGGACAATACCAAAATAAATATGTTGTAATCTCCTCACTTGAGCTAAATATATAGGTTTTGAAGAGTAAAACTTAGGACAAAGAATATGGGATAAAATGAGATTTTTTCTTGCTTTACGTCTTTTGGTTCATAGTTCTTCGAGTTATTCTCAATCTAAAGCGCCTTTTTTTCTATTGGGAACATATTGGGAACATGGTGGAAAATGTGATGGGAATACAATGGGAACCAAAAAAATCTAACACCCCCACCATCTCCCAAAAGAATGAAAACTCAAGCCCTTTAATGTATGTTACTTCTCCTCTTTAGATGCAAGATTGCTTTTTGCATACATGTGTTCTTTGTCATTTTTGGCCTAGGTGAATAACAAGGGCAAAACTAAGAATGCATATTATACTAGAGCAAAAAAAACACATTTTAAACCAATCATGGTTTTTTTGAGCTTGTAGTTTATTCGACTTCACACTAGGCCCCACCTATTTGAGGTGGCTTGGCATGAAGTCTGTTAAACCATGAAACATTATCCATAAGTTGCCGCTTAGGATTTTAGGTAGTTTTCATTCATTTATCACTTGAAATTTTCAATTAAAGTTCAATCAAAAATTGCTCACCTCATGCAATTTGCAAAAATAAAAACTTCAAAAATCCAAAAAAAAGATATGAAGAATGTGAAAATCATATAAATCTTAAAACCTCGGGTCTTTTTGCATACACAATCACATTTTTTTCCATTTTATTCAAATTATCTTAAATTCTTAATCAAAATTGAATCATGAAGCTACCCACCTTGTGCAATTTGCAAAACTAAAAAAACAAATGGAAAAAAATATGAAGGTATGAAGTAGAAGAACATGAAAGTCAAATTAGGCTTAAACCCTTGTGCTTCTTTGCACATATAATCATAAGTTATAACTTTCTAATTTTATCCAAATAACTTGAAATAATTCAATCAACTCACTTGGTCCTATGTTATTTCATATAAACAAACACACGTGCACACACACACAAAGCATTTAGTATTTGGATGGAAAAGAAATGGAAATTTGAATTTTCATTGTTTCCAAACTCACTTACTTTTCAAAATCCTCCATGCATTGTGAGAAATTTTTGCTCAATCCTAGGTTAGACCATTTCAAATTTTGGAACAAGATTTGACAAGGGTTTAGGGTGTGCTAAAAGTGATGGGGAACATGGGACATCTTCATCCCATGTGAGTCTAATGGTTTGAAGGATTCACACAAGCAAACCATCATGAATTTTACCAACAAATTTTAATCCAAATATGTGCCTCCCACATCCTTTTGTTGCATGAAAGCTATAATCTATAAAATGGAAAGGAGCACCAAACCACATTCATTCTATAAATCATCATCTACAAAAAAAATTGAACCTTTCCAAAAAAACAAATCCTCCTTTTGCCATACAAAGATCTAGAATTTGACTTTGTGCCAAAAAAACATGCTTCAATAAATTGTTGTCACACAATAATGTTTTTTTCCCCCTCCCCTCTATGGTTCTTTTGATGGCTTCAAAGACATGGATTTTGCTATGATATTGTTGAACAATATGTCCATGTACTTCACATTTAATGAAAGGTTGATGTATGATGCCTTATCAAAAAAATCAAAAGAGTTTGTGGCTTCTTGAAAACCAATATTTTACAAAAATTAGTGACATAAATATAGCTAGCAAGCCCAAATCAAAGCAAATATTTCAAAATAGTGTAATTTTTCACAAGTTCATGTAGACAAAATTGTAATCCATGTTCCTCAGTACAATGTGTAAATCTCACAATTTGTTGATGCAACCTAGGGAACTTAACACTACAAATTATGAACAAACTTCCATGGTTGAACAAAACAAACTCAAAAAAACCAAACAAGTGATTCCACCAATCATTCGTGTAAAAAATGTTTCAAGTAGGTATGGCCCCCCTTCTTCCATCAATCTTGTGTATAGGTTGGCCATCAATAATATTCACTAGGATCATGTCAACACATGTTTTATTAATCTTGTCACAAACCATGTTTATTGAATAATGTTTATTGGAATCGATGGTTTTTATGTGGATTTGGGAGTTACATTCCTTAAATGAAAACCATCTTGTTTGTATCTCTTGTTTGTATTTTTTTGTTAGTTCCTTGTATGGATGGTTCATTCAGGTTCAAGTTCATCATGCATGTGTTCAACATCAAATCTTGCACATTACTATGCATTCACCTTTTTCTTACATTCATCAAGCATATCATGTTCATTTAAGAATTGTGACATTGTATTGTGCATACATGTTTAAGATTTTATGCTTTCTTGTTGTTTTTCAAAAATATTGTTTCCATTTTTTCATAAAATGTAACAATGTTTCAACATTTCCATCAATTTAGTTTTTCCTATCCTTTTCATTTCTTGTTTTCATCATCTTCTTTAATGTCTTTTATGTTAAAGGCATTGCTCTTTTCTTTGTTGTAGTTTTCTTCAACATTTGTAAATCATCTTCACCTTCTCAATTCAATGCCCTTGTTTTGTTTTGTTTTTTTTTTTTCAATTTTGTTTTCCACACCTTCATCCATTTGTGAAATTTCTAGCTATGTCGAGGTTTTGAAATGTTGAAATTAATGAACATGGAACAAATGCATCTCCAATGCATTCAATTATTTGATCAAGCCATTCAACATTTTGAATTTCTAATACACATTTTTTGATGAAAATCCTTCCATCACTCACACACTATGTGGCCAAAAAAATTGCAATTCTTTTAACTTTAGCAATAAGCAACAAATGTTGAACAAAGAAAAGATAAGCACAACATTTTTGCCTTCACAACTTTCATTCAAAGTGACCTATTTGATCCTATGGTTGGGATGGTTCAAAAAAAAATAAATTTAATTGATAAGCTTCTTAGGCCCAAATGACCAAAATGGATGGTGCACCCCTAGGTTTGTCACATGGTATCAAGGTAATTTTTTCTTTTGTTGTTTTGTTGCAAAATGCAAACCTAAGGTGTGTTCTTTAGGTTTCACAAATAAAGAGGGTGTGAGAGCTTTGAGATGGGATTGAAGCAAATTCAATATGTTGAATTTAAAATAAAGTCAGATATTTGTGTATAAACAAAAAAAAAGCAAGTGATTAGTGCAAATTGGAGTCAGAATAACACACAAGCCATTAACAACCCACACCATAGCTTGAACTTGAAAAGAGTCATTACTTTTGTTGTTATGTTATATTTTGTGATTTGTAACATGGAGGACATCAAAGTGGCAAAATATTTCCCAAAATTCCTAAGGTGTATTGAAACTTATGGATTTTGCCAAGTTATGAATTTCACAACTTTTATGGGCTTATAATTACCATACATGAAATTTGATCAATAATTATTAGGGGCAAAGTTGCTAGAGAGGTGCAAATATATTCAAAGGAGCCAAAAACCATTTTGAATAGTGGTGAAAATTATAAACTTTCTACATATGTTTTTGTTTTGATATTTTAAAATTATGTTAATAATTTTAAGTTGTGCTAAATGATTAATGTGAGTGTTAAGGAATTCAAATTAAGAATTTATTAAACAAATATTGGGTTTTGATTTTAATAAAAGACTTTTGAACTTGAAAAATAGTTGCAATGAAAAAAATCAATTTTGCAAAGGACTAAAGTAAAGGACACTTTTAATATAAAAAAATTTGATAGTAAACATATTTGATGATACCCACCTAATATGCACATTAAGAAAACACTCACAATTAAAAAGTTATGAAATTAAAAAAAATTTCAAAATATCTTTCAAAATCTCAAATTTGCAAAGTCCTTTACCACATGTAAATGGGGTGTAATGTACATGGCATATAAAACAAAGTAGGATTTCAACTTGGATAAGGACCACATGTCTTCTATGCATAATGTGCAACCAAAAAACAAAATACAAATGAAAGAGCTAGTTAACACCATGTTGCATTCACATCTAATCAACAAGAACAAGAAACACATCAAGCTATAAGCCCAAACCCAATATCAAAATCAACCTTCACAATCACAAGAAGGCAACTGACCAAACTAAATAGCCATCCCTTCAAAAGTATTTGGCCAAACTTAATAACAACACTTTCAATGTGTTTATGTAAATTGAACATTCATACTGCCGATAGTGAACACTATTTTTTTCCTAAATACACTAATTGAATTACATTAAGATAGTTTGGATCATTCAATGAGCTAATTCATGAAACAATTGGCCTTCCAAACTCTTGAAAGAAGATTTGAAAAAACAATAGAATAACTTCTTCAAAGGTCACCTAATATGTGTCAAATGCAATGTGTAAAGCATTTTGGCTATAAATCCTTGCATTCATGGGTGTTTGCAAAATCCAAATCCATAAAAATGCATTTGAAAAAACACACTACTAGTTGAATCACCAAAGTCCTAACAAGATAATCCAGTTAAACCTAATCCAAGATGCCCACAATGCTCTTTTGACAATGCTCTTTTCACATCGAAACTCTAATGTAGCTAGTATTAGCATCACCAATAATCCATGCAAGAACAAAAACCAAACTCAAGTCTCGAATACATTAAAGTGATATACATCCTTGACTAAGATATTGTCGTTTGCAACTATTTTGTATTGAACTTTTTAGATTCTTGTTGATGCATAGCTAGTAGAGTTGTAAAGGGTGTGTTGATGAGTTCAAATAGGTAGTTTCTTTTTTTGGCTATGTAGTGACATAAATGAAACAACTTTCCTTTTCTTCTTCCCCCACATCACAATAACATAACTTTTGTGTATGGCCCAAACTCCACATCATGCATTTACTGAAACAATCTCAGTAGTTATGCATGAATTTCAAATATTTCTTTGAGGATCATCTTGATCATCTACTACAAATTATGCACTTCATTATGGACTTCATGTGCAAATTGGAAAAATTTCACACCTTGTTCATTTCTTCGCTTTTAGAATGGGTCACATTCAATTTCAGTGCCTTTCAGTGCCTTGAATTTGTTGCAAAAATGGGTCCATTTTAGGGTTTAGGGTTTATGGTCCTTGAATTTTGTGTTGGAATCCATAAGATGTTTTCAAATCCTTACGGAAAACATGTGAAGTTTTGCATCAAGCAAGGGATGAATCTAAAAGCTTTTGAACAAAAGAGCATGTTGAAACATTGGTACATTCTGTGTTCAAAGTGTTTTCTTTAAAGAAAAGCAAAAAGTGGATGGGGATGTCTTGTTCACTCAAGATCCTTGATCAGTGGAGACGGATTTGTGCAAAACCACTGCAACCTGATGTTGTTTGACCTTGATAGTTCTATGTGGTGCAAAGTCTTTTGAGATATACAAAAGAGAAAAACCAGTGCTTCAATTCACTGGATGGGAAACATGCAAAACCATAAAAATTGCATCAAATTTCTAATGTTAGTACCATACCTGAACACAAGGAAACATGATCAGATTGCTTGGAGAAACCTTTTTTTGAATGCTCATGATATCTCCCTTAAGAAATGAGACAATTGAAATTCTCACTGAACCAACAACAGAAGAAGCTCTCTTGATGCTGTTGTCATCATATAAAACCACACAAAGGGTATTATATAAGAAGTCAGGTGCAACTCATACAAAACCCTACAAGTACTTGTCTTGAAGAAAGAAGGCATAGTTTGCATTTTGCATCCACTTTGCATCTTCCTGTATATCCAAGGTTTTCACATGTACCCAATCTCAAATTCCAAGAATTCTGAGTGCATGGAATGAATAATTTTTTGACACAAACATTGGAAGAAGTTTTTTCTCCACCAGACATAAAAGTGAGCCAAAAACCCAACATCTTCAACTATGCAGGTACTGAGTCTGCAGATTATGAAGAGGAATCGTCCCTCTTCACTGCATGACAGACCAACAAGATTGAGGATGCAGTTGCCTTGAGCAAAAAAGGGATTGGGGTTATTACTCTGCAGAATTAGCGTGGCTGTCCTTCAGAATGTGTGACGTACACTGCTGAGGATTTTGAGGTTTTCAAGCTCCTCTCCATATGCAACACCCTTGTCTACATAGCACAATTGATACTCTGATTGTCTGAGAGTATGCAGACCACGCTTGAGTAGTCTTTGCCATCCCCTTTTGTTTGTCAAACATTTGGTTATCTCTTCAGTTCTTTGACTTGGGTCCAGCACAAGCAGGAATACCTCTTCCCCGTTTCCTTGTTGCCGCCGCCTTCTCTCAATTCCAACAATTGTCCTTGAGTGTCCCTTGTGCTGGAAATACAGAGGTGATCGCTTGCTAATAATGATTGGTTTCCTGAGCTGATCAAAAGCTGTGGAGCATGGGCTTTTGTCATCCCTAGAATTTGCAAAATACTTCCAAACCCAGTCAACCAAATGCTGAAGGCTGATGACGGGCTCATTGATGCCTCGATCTTCAGAAGCATTACCAGAAGCATTGGCAGAAGAATTGCCAGTCATCTTGTACCTTGCACCTTGTCCTGCAAGCATCTCCATTCCTTGGTATTTTGCACAAGCTTGGATATCATGCTTGTTGGTACTGCTTTTCAGCTTCTCCATGCATGAAAGACAAAGATCAGAGCCTGCAAGATTGTCTCTCCGAAACCACTTTCCCTGGATTGGATACTCACCACATCCAGTGCATTCACCTTCAGCATCATCAACAGGTGATGGAGTTCTGAACTCCTCCTCCTGCTGCTCCATCTTGTTATCTGTCAGGCCACTCCTAGAAGGTGCTGAGCCTAAGCCAGTCTTCTTGTTCTTCTTCCCTACTACTACTTCCGTATGCTCTTTCTTTCCTCCTAGAGCTTGAAAGTCTATGATCCGAGCTCGAATGCCAAAAGATCTCAACAGAGTTGCACATTCAGTGGTGCCAATCCACTTATGGCTGCCATCAATCTCCCAGTTGAAGTATTCCGCACCTGCATTGTCAAAGCCCTTCGCCCAAGCAATCTCCAGCCATCTCTGCAATGCTTGAATATCAGGCACAAAACCCACACCTCCAAACAACACAGCTTTTGCTTCAGGATCCTGAGAGAGCAAATGGGAGCTCAACATCTGAATGTTTCTCCACCCACAACCCCATCCTAAGTCTTTCTGATGATGGCTCTCGAAGTGTTCCACATATCCTGCAAGTGCGACAGCGGAGGAGACTCCAGTCTTCTGTTGATCAGCTTCAACACATCTCCTCAGAAGAATCATCAATCCATCTTTCACAGGAACAGCCAACTCCTTGGCTTGTGATTGCACAATAATCCTAAGATTTTCCTCAAGAGATTTGTTGTTCCTCAGACTTCTTGCCAGTCTTCTCACCTCCACCTCTGATGATCCTCTCGCTCGCTTGGAGAAGAAGGTATCATTGCCATCTACGTCCTCCAGAGCTAGAACGTGTTGCAAGCGATGCGATTCCCATTCCTCAATGGGAACAGCTTGTCTACAACCAAGGTTGCATTGAACAGACTCACGCGAAGCTCCTGCTCCTCTGGTGTTGTCTGTGCTTCCTCCACAAGAGTTTCTCCCATCCACACCACATGGAGCATCGAAGTTGGAAGCCAACTGCTGTGCGAGAGCACGATCGCTTGCCAAATCTTCCTCCTCTAGATGATTGTTCACATGCTCCTCAAGAAGCCACAAAGCTACGCTGCTGTTGCAGAATGGGCACTGTTCTACCATCTCCAAATCAAGCTCCATCCCAACTTCCTAAAACCCATATGATGAGTCTCAACTATCTCTTAGCTTCAGCTTCAGATGCTGATGTGCACCCTCCTCCTCACCCACAAGAGCTCCCCATCTCAGGCTTCTTTCTTGCAGACAACAGAAAATCCCCATCCTGGAAGAGACACTCACCACCCATGTCTTTGAACCCAAAAAGCTTGAATCTTTTTTCCACCTCTGCAGAAGAAGAAGAAGAAGAAGAAGAAGAAATCTCCTGAAGCCTGGATGACACGCCCCAAACCGAGAACCCACCAAAATCACTTGGATTTCTCACTCTAGAATCTTCAACCAAAAGAAACAACAAACCTTCAAAGCTAGAAAATGCATTGCACAACAAGCTTTAAGCCTAGAAAACAGATTATTTGCAACAACACCTTTGAGAATCAGGATTTTGTTTTTCAACCTGTGTTGCAAAATTACTGGCAAGTCAAAAACCAAGATATAAAATTTTCCTTACAGAAAACCAAAATCTTCTTCCTGCTGAGAAGCTCATACTTGCAAAAAGGAAGGAGAAATCTGTGAAGGCCAAAATGTGACAACCACCACATAACCAACACAAAAGACCAGGTTTTGAAAGCTTACAACTTTTGCCGCCTGAAGAGAAAGTTAGGACACTTTTTACAAATAAAACATGTGAATCTCTTCATTTTATATTCAGTCCTTGATTTTTTTGGGGGTCATAAGCTAGACTCCTTTTATGAATATTTTAAACCTTGCACTATTGTTTTCCAGAGTCTATTTTTTCAGACTTTCCTGCTGATGATTTGCGTTCTTATAAAATTCCCTTTTGAGGTGCACAGAAGCAGAATCAAAAGCAAGGAAAAATCATGTTTTTTCCTGATGCAATTGGGTCCTTAACAAAATTTCCTTTTGAGATGCACAGAAAGCAGAATCAAAAGCAAACAAAAATCATGTATGACCGCTTATTTGTGTACCTACAAAAATTCCCATTGAGGTGCACAGAAAGCAGAATCAAAAGCAGAATAAGAAGTAATGTTAATACAATTCATGAACAGAAGTTATTGATGACTGGAATTTAGCTTGAGAAGAATGATTACTACCTCTCCAATTAGCGTGAGAAAACTTGGATCATTATTATCTCAATTATAACTCTGGAGAGAAGAACTTCATGGTGATTGATAGCAGATGGTGGGTGAGGCTGGTGGTGTGCTTGCATGAAGTAGTGTTATCTGGAGATGGAGGATTTCTTGTGTCAGGTCAGAAGACGAAATGAATGGGCATCGGAGAGTGTTTTGGATAATCACAAAACTTATTAGAAACTCTTCAGACAGATCCTAGCTGCAAAGCTAAATCATCAGATGACTTCTCATCAGCAGCAGCAGCATCATGTGAAGTACTTTGCCTCATACAGCCAAATAATGCAGGAAGTTTTTTCATCAAAGAGAAAAATGATCATGTTTCAACCTTGAACAACTTCCTCACATTTTTCCAATTGTTTCAATTCTGGTTATGAGCAATGCACATACTACTAGTGCAATTTTTCCACTCTCAAGAACAATTACTACATGGGGGGGGGAGTAGGACACAAGAATCTGGGTTTTTGGGAGCTGATTACCTTTGTGGCTTTTTGATTCATGATCAATACCCAGGTCGCAATTTGATGAGGAGTTTCCTCACTGCTCCTGGCAGTTGAGTGATTTTGTGCTGCAACACCAGATTACAATTCACCCAAAAGTCTTCAAATCGTATTATACTGGGGAGGAAGATTGCCATGATCCAGGAGAATTTTATGATTGAGCTGTTTTACAAAGCATCCAAATCACCAAGCTTCTTTCTTCCACCATGATATCCACAAACTTTTCTAATCAAGCTCTTAACAAAGCAACCAAGTCACCAAGCTCCTTCTTCATCTTCTTCTTTCACTTCATATCAACTGGCTGAATCTATTTCCCCCCGACCATCTTGCATCTCCACACCAATGAGGAATTTACAAGCACATTGCACCACAAATGTTGCACACCCACAAAACCACAGTAGTTGTTCAAAACCAACCTGCACACACTCACTGCACATACCATCAAAGACCACATTCACTGACACTGCAATTTACAGAAGGGCATTATTTGTTCGGGGGCAAGAGACACAACCTTTGGCAATGAACACCACCATTCGTTGTGCTTTGGCTACCTTATCATCTACATGGACAAAAGATCAATCTGTAAACCATGAGATTCTGTTTCCACATATAGAGAGGAGCAGAACTTCACACATACAGAGGATCAGAACTTTCCGCACATTACACTCAGGAGCAGAACTTCAGGAGAGAGTCTGAACTTAACTAGCAAGTAAGAAAAATTGAAGTAAAGAATTGTTTCCAGAGGCAAACCATTATTGAGAAATCTGTTGGAATTTCCTCTGATGTGCAAGTGGGGACTAGTTCTCAAAATGGGAAAAATGGTAATGATCCTGATATGAAGGAGACATGTTTTCCAGCTGCAAGAATCCTTGGTCTGTGAGCAGCACAACTTTTTTCTCTTTGAAGAAAAGTACCAATTTTGTGTGTCTTTCAAACAGTCCGTAAACTATCAAACTATCAGCATGAAGGGACAATGAGCATGGAAAATGAAACGATTGTAGAAAATTCAAAAGTTAGGAATTGAAAAGCCAAAAAAAAAGCATGAATTCCCACTTCCCACAGTCTTTCCTCCAAAGGTCATGGAGGAGAGGGCAACCCTATAGTGTTAGCAGAGCAACTGAGACAGCAAAATACATACATTTGGTGCTGAAATTGGTCTCTTTGTTGTCCTCCTAAAACCTCTTGAACACCTAGCAAGTAATCGTGTTTGGCTGTTTCCACCAGCATGAGGATGGACTTAATTGAAAACCAGAAAAAAAAACTGTGAAAGCACCAAACATTAGGATGGACTTAATTGAAAACCAGAAAACAAAACTGCAGAAGCAAACCAAACAGACTTTTGTAATTCAAGTAGCAACACTGCACAATTCTGCTGCCATCCATGATCCCTTCAACAAAATTGCCGTCTCTGAATGCTCTAATACTGCAATGTTACTCCAGACCTTGCAGCAAACCACTCCACCTGCTAGTGATTGTGATTACTAAGAAACATGGGTTCTCCAATCCCTAATCTGCCCTCGGCAAGCGAGTGACAATCACTGAAGTCAGTTAATCTCTCCCACAGTTGCTCCTGCTTGCTTTACAGGATTCAACCTCAGAACCCTTGAATCCACTATCACAGTCCTATTGCATCACAAATGCCACATCTGTGCAAAACTATCCACCAATAAACCTCCAAACTGCTTTGTATCCTTCATCAGTGCTCACACAGGGCTACCTTCTCCATTGCAGAGGTAAATCCCTCATTGTCATCCAACAGTTGTAAAACCCCTGACACTGACCTGATGGGCCATTCACTATTTCAAGAATAGTTACAGTGCCACCCTCTCTTCCTTTGTTTCAATCATGTCAGTGCACTCCACAATGTACCTAAGTGCCTCTCCCAAGTTGTGACAAGCACACAAAAATGGAAACTTGGTACAGTGATGGTCATTGTCAGCTGGGGGTTAAAACATTGAAACCTCAGTGAAGAATGCTCATCTTGAACAAATTCAGAAAAGAGAAATCAGCAAAAATTGCTGTATGAGAGTATCTTTGGCAACTCAGTCTTGTCCACCAAAAAAGTGTGGCCAACATAAGTTCTGATTTGAGAAACAGGACACAACCACACTTTGAGTATCATCTGTGGATGCAATGCTGTACTCAGCATCCATTGGAACTCTTTTATTATTTCACATGGACAAAGCTGATATCCTTCAAAGGAGGATGACAGCAATACTCTGGCTGAGCTTGTAAAGTTGCCAACTTTCACCATAACTTCGTATTTAGATCTTCTTTGCAAGTGTGGGAACACTACCAACTCTCCACCAGACAACTCATAGGACCGGGCAATACATGTTTCTGCTGCTGCTCCTACTACTCAGAAACCCTAATCTAAATGCGGGGTTTGCCAAAACGCCCGTACCCGTGCAAGATGTCATCCTGAAAATCTTTCTCTATGTGTACTCACAGCTTCGTAACACGAGAGGATTACTTGATCTTGTTCTGAGGAATGGAAAACAGGCCAGTGTTGCCAGCTCCCCTGGGCGGCGAAAACCCTAAAAACTTCTGCAGATTGGAGCGGATGCTCACAGAGCACAGGAAGTAGAAAAACACCATAGAGCAATCGGTGGGATCGTCACCAGGCAAACCCCGATGCGACATCTTCTGCACTAAATTGACAGGCGAGAAAGGCAATTTAGCAACGGTTTTACCCTCGAACAGAGAAGATAGCAGCCCGAAGACGACGACCAGCACCACAGCCACCACAGCCCCGGACTTGAACTTGGACATGGACAGATCTCGACTGGAGTCTTTAAGCGAAGTCTCAAATCGGTCCATCTTCTTGGACTTGGACTTCTTACTCCCCGCCAGCGCTGCCGCTGGCGTAGCACTCTTCATACTCTCCAGCTTCTTGCTAGTCCGCTCGATCTTAGATCGCAGCGACTTGTAAGACGCCGTTCTGTAGATAAGCAACCATGAAATACCTTCACAAAGCCAGGCCGATACGAAGGAAATGGCGACGATGAGCAAAGCATCGCTATAGCGCAATCCCCCCGCCATCGCTCCTGCTCCTCTTCCTCCCCCGTCGCCAAAGCTTCCTGCCACAAAAACACACACACAAAGCCCACAAAAGAAAAACACACCTACTTCCCTTTCTCTCCACATTACTAAGATGACCGTCTCTCCACATGGATGAATCTCAAACTTTTGCATCCACATTATTACTCTGACCGCCTCTTCACATGGATGATTCTACCACCTTGATTCTGCCTCCGGAGTCGTCCTCACTATTCCTACTGCTTTTGGATGGCTGAACTTTGAATTGCTGTTGCAGATCTGAGCTTGCTGCTTTGCGTGCACATTGTAATTTTTGGGCCAATTTTTTATGCATTTTTTCAGGTACATATGTGCATGGATACAGTGAAGATTTAGCCACAGAAGCTTTGTGTAAATTGCATTATGCAGCAGTGGCCTTTTAGGAGCAAAGGCTTCATCCCATTACCTTTGACAACAATCAACATGGTGGTGTTGGGTTGTTTAGGAGCAAGTTTTATGTCCCAGCATCTTCAACAAGCAAAGTCCCACCATCATCCAACAACAACAGTCAAGGCGAGCATTTTGAACAATTGTCAGTGGATCTCTCTACAAGAACTTTGAAATGCTTCCAAAATAGTTACACAAATTGTTATACTGAATTTTGTGTCAATGCTCTGTTGCTCTATGCAAAAGGTTGCTGGGTTTAGAACACACCCGGTTTAACTCTTATACTATAGTTGTCATAGCAGTGGCTCTCATCCTCACTCTCTGATGAAAGCTCACAGGTGACGGTTGTGGTGGCAGTGGTTGAGACTTGGGATATGGAGACCTGAGCTCTTTCTTAACCTTCAAAATTTCAGAGAAGATCAATCTATGATTGACATACACAAGCCACAATCAATCGGTTATAAGTACAGGTTGACAACAAGAGGGTCATAACCTTTAGGCACCTTGAAGTGAAGTGGAACCTCACCCTGCCCCAAATCTACAAATGCATCATACTCTCCAAGAAAGCCACGAAACACAAGCTGACCACTCTCATTGGTATGAGCTGTGAAACTCGTTGTCCATTCCTCCCGTAATGCAATAAGACGCTGTCCTGCAGCATTAACTCGTTTGGTGGAGTCAACAAGGTGGCCATTCTCCCTTGATGCTGCTCCCTCCCAGAATCCCCACAGCATCATTCCCTCCACCCCTGGATGTGCAAACCCCTCCCGCAGGATGACCTACACACCAGAAACAAACATTACTCTGGAGATGCATTACTGACAATTTGACAGAGAACTCTGCTAATGGCACAGGTAGGAGTAAGAAAATCTCACAGAGAAATAAACATATGACTGCCACTCTTAAATGTGAATGTTTGATTGTCTTTGCAACAAACTGTAGCAGTTCTATGTTTGTGCATTGAAATGGCAGAGTTTATCTACCATTTGCCAGTCCAAGACATAAGCACATTACCTCCAAATCATCACCACGGATATACTCATTGGTTGAACCAACATCAACTTCAGTCAGCCAGATTGGGATGTTTATGCTAGATAGTTTGTCAAATGCATCACACAGAATAGGACCAACTGGAGTCTCAACATGCCCTTGTACTCCAATACCCCCAACAGAGGCACCTTGTTTCAACAACCCTTGAATTTGTGCCAAGTACTTCTCTGGGGAAGAATTGCAATCCTCTCCATCTTCTACATGATAATCATTGACAAACAGCCTTGCTTGTGGATCAAGCTGGTGAGCCAGTTTAAACATATGTGCCCAAATATCAGGGCCTAATCGGTCACGGAAGAAGCTCCCATGGAGCATCTCATTGTTGACATCATAATGAAGAAATTTTCCTCGGTATCGAGATAGAAGATCTACACCACGGTTTTGAACAGCCTCTGAAAGTTCCGGTGAACTCAATGTCTTCAGCCATCCTTGGTTACAGTGCTCTGCTTCCCAAAAAATGCAGTGGCCCCGCATAGGAATATTGTTTCGGAGGCAGAATTGCAGCATCTCATCAGCATCTTTGTAGTTAAACTGAACACAAAACACTTATAAAACATCAGTTCTGTGTCCTACAGTGGCCCAAAACATCAGAACTAACATTTGACTTCTGAATTATCTTCCTACATTACAATTTAAGAGTCAACGTTGAATAGAATTGCAAGATGATTAAGATAATAAGGTTTGAGAGATTTCATGTCTGACAACATATTCAATTTCCAAATCTGTGTTCTACACAAGCTTCAAAACCTTAGTAATGTGTCAAAATATGAAATATTGAGACTACTTGACATGTACAGATTCTCTTGACTTTAGACACACCTCAATCAAACTGTTGTTAAAGAAACAGAAAACATTGTGAAGGAACAAATTTTACCTTTCCTCGCTCAGGTTCAGTCCAACCCCACTTGATCTCATTCTCAAACACTGCCCAGTTGAAATTTTCAAGAAAGAACTTCACATAGCTGCTGTTGTCCAGACTCCAGCGGTTGATACAAGAGCCCAATGGAAAACTCCTGCTTGTCTGTTGGACTCTCACACGAATATTGGGTGGCAATGGTTGTCTATTGCCACCCGTGAGTTGAAGTACTACCTCCCGTTTCCGTATCTGCAAAAGATTCAGCTGATGTTAACAAATGGGTTTTTCACTTCACCACTAAAAGGAGATTAAGAACCATGACTACATTATAATTCACAAATGCATAATCAGCATAACAATCCTTGCATGTATAACTGTGGTCTATTTCAAGCAAACACATTAAATGAATCAGATTAAGAGCATAGGTATACTCCTTGCCAATGACTAAGATAAAATTTACATAAAAAAGGGATACCTTGTCTGTTCGAGACCTCAGTGTTGCAAAACGTGCACTTCGATCTGCTGCAAAAATTTGCAGACCTGAAAGGCGTGGTTCCAAATTAGTTGGCAACAGATTGGCTGCAACTCAAAACTATCACAAAGCAAGTCATATGCACATTCAGACGTGGTAAGGAAGACAAGTTATCATAGCTCTATATCCATGGTTTCCCAAGTTCCAATTGATGACAATCAATATGAAATTATCTGCTGGTTCAGATTGTTATCACCCAAACAACATCCAAAATACAACAATAGCACAGTTCCATTACAATGATTTTCTATGATAGTACCTTCAATGTCATTTCCATTACAGCGTTAGCACACTCTGCTGCTGAGAATGCAATTTGATCAGTTTCAATTTTCTTCTTGATATATTTTCACACATTGACTGTAAAACTTGACTGAGAATGCAGTATCTAGTTAAGATTTAATTGTTAAATCCTTTGGGTGTTAAATTTTGAATGGCCTTTGGGATCTGACATGGAGATCTCACCTGCAATCATGATGTCTACCCCTGGCTCTGGTCCTTGAGCATAAACAATTGCATTATCTGGCTTCTTTTCTAGTCGAAAAGAGCCCACTGTTTCTTTCCAGGACTGGTCATCAGCTTCTACCTCACCACCAGTCACCCATTTTCCATCAATGCCCAGTGCTATGTTCACTTTTTGTGGGCCTGTTTTACCATGGTGTCTTCGTACACGCACCCAGGCCGCAACTTGGTAGGGCACAAAAAGTTGAAGTTTGTCTGTGATTGTCTGAGCTGGGCCTTCCCACAATTGTGTGCGGTTTGAAGCAATTATGCAGCTACCACTCAAACGATCATGGTATGGGAGAGAGGCAGCTGCAGTAGGTGGAACAAGGGTTGGAGCCCCTGGTGCAATAGAGAGACGTGTTGATCCTTGGGCATACCAGCCCTTAAGTCCCTCCAATAGGTTGGAATTCTCTATGATGTTGATGCCAAATTTTGGGTCCTGTCCCACCACATGAAAGTATCAGTTGTCAACATTTGCAGTATGTCAGCAATGCCATGGCCATGAGGAGATGAGAGCACTCTGACCAAATGATGACAGGTCATCTGAAACTCTACTCTGGTCAGAAGCTGATCCATTTTTGAGCTTCTATCCCTGCTCCATCATTTTGCAGTTGCACATGATTGGATACAATCATCAGTTGCAAGTGCCCTCACAACTAAAATTATCATGCTATACAGTGGAACAAGATTGAAGCATGAAGTGGCACTGCCATGTGGGCCTGTCAAGTCATCACCTTGGTTTTCTCCATGGTATATGTGCAAGAATATAAATGTGTAATCTGTTTGCTTTAACTTTTTTAGAAAAGCAACTGACCTCAATGAAGGGTGGTCCTGAGGCAGTTCCTTGTGCACGAGTGATGGAGAAACTATCGACAAGAAGATCTGTTCCAGTTGAGGGACCTTCTAGATACACAGAAGCCCTTTTGGGAGCCTTGAGTAGGATCAGTTTCCCCTGCAGCTGTTTCCATTCTTGGTTGTTTGCCTGCACACTGCACAAATCCTCAATTAGTGAAACATTATTGTTTCATTAGCTTTCCATAGTAGCTGAGACAAACACTCAATGGAAAGGGAATATGAGAGAACCCAATTAACTGTTCCTGAAATTGTTATAGGATACAGATGTGTTGCTCCAGCATGTTTCCTGTCTCAACCTAGATCTGAAGCATATCCAGACAGTAGAATGCAGTGCTGAACGGGGCTGGGTGTGGGGGAGACAGATGTAGTGTAGGTCATTATACCTTCCCAGAGTCACATAACGATTGCTGTTGTCAGCTTCTTGGACATTGAGAGTGGCCCTGACATCTGAGTTTGGCCCAGATACACGAACAATTGCTACCACATCATACATGGTCTCCAATTCAATCCGATCGGAGATAATTTGTCCCATGCCTGACCAGAAATCAGTCCTTTGTGATAATACAACAAAGTTCTTTCCACTGTATGGAGAAACTTTAGGGTTCTCCATAGACTGACACACAGAGCCCTTGCAACCGTTCACATCCCAATTCTGTAGCCCATTAGCAAAACTTGAGTTCTTGAGAATGTCACTAGGTGATGGCCCCACAGTAGCATCTGCTTGAATCTTCTACCCAAAGACCAATGAGGCAAAGTTAGGTCATGAGTTTGATTTCTCTTGATCCATACACCAAAATCAGTGCACAATGACAACCAAATCTCTAGAAGAACAAATCAAATAAGCAAGCAACAGGATGCAATGATCCAGCAATGATACCTACATAACCTCTGGATAGTGTGGACAAAAGGGAATAATGCATAATTACTTGCCTGTTTCCTGGCAGCTTGTCCTTCAGAATGAGGAGAATTTACAGGCTTCATAGTCACACTACCAACCAATAGATCCACACCACATGGAGGTCCTTCCAGATAGAAAACAGCTCTTTGATAACCCGATTCCAAGTGAAATTGACCTTCTAGTCTTACCCACTCTGTGCTTGATGGCTTCACCCTGCAAGGAAGAAACAGCCTTTAGAATGCTGTAAGTATAGGATAGAATTTTCTCATACATCCTTTCTTTGACCTTCGCCTCCATCAACAACAACATATATACATTGATGCCTTCATTCTCCCTTTGTCACATAGACTGTTCACACTACATCACAGAACATAACTGACTAATTGCCAATCATCACTTGAATCTACATTAATCAATGGCCTGGCATGACTCACTTCAATTAGGAGGTCGAAATGAGAGGGTAGGAGCTTTCTGACATTAAATGAACAAACCACCAAGACTTGGCACAAGTAATGGATTCATTATGAATTGGCAGGCATTCAGCAGAATGTAAGATCTTCTAAGATACAGCCACCAAACACAGGACACAAAACCAGGGAAAAGGATACAGAGATGGGAAGCAGTATAGCTCAAGAGCACCAACCTGCTATCAGGAGCAGAACAGATCAGGAAAGAAGTTGTACCTTCCAATGGTCACATATTGGGGATTTGAATTTGCAATCTCCAAACGCAATGATGCCGTAATGTCAGCTCCATCATGAGAAAGCCCTGAAGTTCGAACAACAGCACTCACAGCATACTTTGTGTTTGCATGAACTAAGGCAGTGACATCTTGCTCAATTCCTTGCCACCCTTCTCTTCGATCAGTAGCAATGGCAAACGATGCCCCCCTTGGTCCATAGACACCTTTCCACCCATGTGCTCCTGAATGTGCAAGTTTGCAGCAAAGCCCACACCAGCCTTGCAAACCACTGTCAAAAGTTGGGTTCACAAGTATATTCCTTGCTAGGTCTTCCACTTTGGAGGCACATTCCTGTAGTAATCAGTTGACATTATTAGTTACTGAACAACAAACAAATAAACACAAAGACAAGATAAGGCATTTACCAAAAGAATACAGAAGAGATGAATAAACATGTATGACAAATGCTTACAGGCTCTGCTCCCAAAGGCAAAATTGTGAAGTAGCTGGCCAATAAATCAATGCCTTTTGGTGGGCCTTCCAGATAGACGAGCACTTTTGCTGCTGATGTGGTCATACTGAGCTTGCCCTTCAGTACTGTCCACTTGTCCTTTGATGCCTTTCCACTGTAAAAAGTGAACATGAAACTCCTCATTACATATAGAAATGTCCAATTTTTTTGATAAAACTGAGTTGATCATCAGGAACACAGTGCAGAACAAGCTCTCATCAAATCATGGCCTGATTGAGTTTTGGACTGTTCAAACTGCAGAGTTGCATAGAATGTGCATCCGCAGGTTCTGAATGCAGATGTCTTCAGAGACTGCATTGAGTGCAGATACAGTTGAAATGAAGAACAGTAAACAGAAGGAACAGAAGTTAAACCTGGCTAGATTGATGTAACTGACGTGACCATCTGCACCTTCAGTCTTCAAAGTAGCCTGCACATCAGAATAGTCTGATGGACCTCCGATAGAAACACAGGCTTCCACTGAGTACTCCACTCCTGCCTGGGCAACAGAATGTTTGAAACACTCAATTGCATGAAGATCAAAGTACTGGGTGGACAATATTCTAACAAGAACTGGTCCATCCACCACATCTGATCACAAATGCCATGCAATGTCCTAGATCTTCTCTCCCTTACAATGCTGTTGATTCCTAAAAACTGGATTTCAGAAACTGGAGACCCCCTTCAGTTGAGATCTACTTGAAGAAACAATGTCTACTGATACTGATGCAGGGTGAAATGCATGTGAATGCCTAGCTGGAATATCTCAATGCCAGAAGCAAGGACACGTACAATGACCCATTTCTTCAGAGTTAAGACAGTTCACAAACTCCACAGCATGAGCAGTATGAGAACAATTGAGAAAAAGAAAAGAGAGAGAGGAGAGAGAGGAGAGAGAGTTGAGATCATGACCTTGAGTTTTCCACTCAGATCTTGAGCAATTCCTTGCCATGCTTGTGTGCGACTGTGAGCAACACAATAGAATTGGTGGCCACTAGGAGGTGGGCCACAAAGAGGAGGCGTGTCACGGATGCAGAGAGAGCAGCACAGGGGTTGCCAGCCATGATCAGATCCCCACATGAATGTTGGATTTGTGATCAAACCCTTGGAGGAATCCATCATGCTGCTCCTCCTATTATCCTCCGCACCGTGACCTGGAACCCTGGATGAGGATCTCAAGCCTGCCTTCACCCGAAGCAGCAGAACGCACAAACGACTGTCAGCTCTCTCACACTACTACTACTACTTCCCGGAGGAATGCACAACAACAACAACAACAGCAGCTTTGTTACAAAGAGAGTGTTCCTATCATGTGACTGTGAGCTCTACATCGGGAGGAGAATGTGAGCTCCGATCTTTCCTCAAAGGAAAGAATCCATGTGCACAAGAAGAACGTTGTTATCGCGATCTAAATTGGGGTTAACAGAAGCAGCAAGTGTGCATGCAATAATCGAACAAGCTCAGAAGGAAGCTCTAAAGCACAAAGATGGAGGGAGGATCCATCCGTCACAAGAAGGGATACCAGGGATTGATAGCAAACCTTGGAAATAATGCAACGGATTACCAAGATCCTTGATCTTTCTCGTAAACTTGCTCATTTGCTAACGTGCAGAGTCTCAATTCGCTGTGACCATGTAATAAATGCGCGAGTCTTGCGGGGTATCCTTATTAGATAGCTCCTTCTACACATGAAGCTCGAAATCTTACACAGAACTTGTGCAAATCCAACCTGACGAAGAAGGTGGTGATCACCCGCCGCTCTCAGACGTTCGTATGCGCGTCGCGTTCAGGATCCGCCAGACATCTCCGATCGATTGTCACGGCGACACGCGGTAAGTACCTCGAAAGAAACGAACTTGTTGATACCCTTTCATTGAAAACCATGCGGCAACAATGAACCCTAAGGCAAGCGCTCGAGCGTCTTTTTCTGTGCATGTTTTTCCTATTTTTCTGATGTGTCTTGACTTTCTTGCTTGATTTATAAGTACACGACGTGAGGAATAGGAGAAGAGCGGGGGAGCAAAATACGAAAACTGAGAGATGTGTTTTTTCTGTACAAGATCTGAGGGAATAGGAAGGCGGGAGTGAGAGAAAGGGAAAGAGATCGAGCGAACGATATGATGAAGCATGCTGTGCGGATTGTGCAGTCGCGTATCCTGCAACGGCTGCGTCTGGGAGTGCAGTTGGATACATACGTGAACGCGAGCGTCGTCGTCCCGGCTACGCGATGGTGCAGCAAGAGAATGTATTCTGAGGAAGCACATGCCTCCAGTACGCACCTGGACAGAGGCAATGTCGTCGCGCGTGTGCTAGATGCGGTCAAGACGCATCAGAAAGTCGATCCTGCAAAGGTCTGACGCAATTGTCCCGTTCCTCTTCCTCTCCTTCTGTTCTCTTATGGAGATGTGAGTGCAGAGAATGAGGATCGATTCCGTTTTCCTCACTCCCGCGTGGCAGACAAATGATTGGAAATCTCTTTTTGTATCTCTTTCCTCCCCTCTGATCTTGGCAACCATTTCTTCTATGCTTGCAATGCTGCACATTTGGCTAGGATGTTTTCCAGATCGTCATGTTAATCTCTGGCTCGGATGGTGTGACAATGGAGAAAACATATGACATTGTCTGATATGCAAGAAGAACCATTGAAATTCAGGCAATCCAGAGAGCTTGACATGAAGATGTTTGTTGGATCCTCATATCAAGGTTTGCTCAGATAGTCTGACAATGGAGAAAACATCATTACAGTACACGATATGCAAGAAGAACCATAGAACATCAGGCAACCTAAAGAGCTTGGCAAGAGGATGTTTGTTGGATCCTCACATCAAGCTTTGCTCAGAGACAATGGAGAAAACATATTGCATTGTGTTGTATGCAAGGATAGCATTGCGATTTGGGCAGTCTAGAGAGCTTGACATGAGGATGCTTGTCAGATCCTCATATCAAGCTTGTTCAGATGGTCTGACAATGTGGAAAACATTATTGCATTGTGTGATATCCTAGAAGAAATTCAGGCAATCTAGGAGCTTGAAACATAAGAATGTTTTCTTGGATCCTCATGTCAAGCTGTGTGTGGATGGTCTGACAATGGAGAAAACACATAACATTGTGGGATATGCAAGAAGAGCCTGGAGATTCAGGCAATCAAGAGAGCTTGACAAGAGGATGTTTGTTGGGTTGTTGGGTCCTCGCACAAGACGCTTGCTTGGATGGTCTGACAATGGAGAAAACGTGTTACATTGTGTGATATGGAAGAAGACTAATCTAGAGAGCTATGAGATGAGGATGCTTGTGAGATGCTCGTGTTAAGCTTGCTCGAATGGTGCGACATTGGAGAAAACATATTATTCTGTGTGATATGTGGGAAGAGGATTGAGATTCATGCAGTTTTGATCTTGAGAAAAAGAGTTACGGTGTGGAGTGGGAGTCAGGTAGAGAGAACCCGATGTTTGGAATGGGACCAAAATATGAAAAGTGCAGCAGCTTTTTCTTCAGAACACTTTTTTTGAGCAAAGATTTTGTTGCTTCTAATCTTGGGTTTTGAAGATTGGTGGAATTCTCATTTTCAGTTGTACACCATGTTTTTTACGATTTGCTAAATGTCTGCTTCATTCAGGTGACAGAATCAGCTAGCTTTCAAGAGTTGGGACTTGATAGCTTAGACGCAGTGGAGCTTGTGATGGCTATTGAGGAGGAATTTGCAGTCGAGATTCCTGATGCAGAAGCTGACAAAATCAGCTCATGTTCACAGGCTATTGAGTACATTACAGCACATCCCTGTGCCAAGTAGGTTGAAATTTTCGAGTCCCCACCACCACTTTCTACTTCTAGAATGTGGGAAAGGTAAAGTACATGTTACATGTGGAGAGAGTCTCATGAATGAATACTATTGCTATAGATGTTTTACTGCATGAAATTCATAAGGCATTTCATAAAATGGATTTCAAAGCATTTGTAACAGCACTGCACTTTCACATACCACACTTCCATTCACATCCTGGTATATGATTAAGTTCTCACTTGAAATGACATTCTTAAAACATTCATGTATTCTCTTACTTTTCTCTTCATGATGTGATTTTCCCAACACAAGACTTATCAACACATTCATATACAAGTAGAGTCTGCTGTTTTGTCTATTGCAGTGAGTATGGGTTTAGATATGCAGCTTCAGGTATGGTCCTCCCTTGTAGATGCCTATATTACATATATTTGATAGACATCGAAACACAAACCTAAGCAAGTATGACTTAGGTGTAGTTTCCAGTGCAGAAAACATTTGCAAATGCACACTTGTTGATTTGCAACATAAATATGAAGCTTGGTGCAAGGACATTTACCTGTGAGCTGAGGGTTTAGAGATTGAACATAACTTTAATTGCACCCTTCCCCTCAGCACTAGTCTGAAAGGCATCCTTTACTTCCTGCTGAGAAAAGTGGAACCGGTTGGTGATGAGGGGCTTTACATTCACTCGTCCACTGCTGATAAGATCTAAGCACAGTGGGTATGTGTGCCGGTATCGAAATACACCCACCAAATCTACTTCCCTGCATGAGAGAGCACTCAAGTGGGTGACTTCTGAATTCATGGTGTAGGATGCTTATGTCGATACACTAATATCATTGTCAGTACTGGAGGTAGCAGTTGTGTTTTCAGGGAAAGTAATGGGAAGATATGCACAAAAAAGCATCTGCAGCGTGGAATTTACAGCGATGAGCATTTGGAAAACATACCGAGCAGCAGCTGCTGCAATGGGAAGATTCATGTTGGAATCTCTCATTCCCACAAGACAAACACGGCCAGCAGACCTTGTGGCTTCTAATGATGTGGTCAGGCTTTTCCTTGTTCCCACACAGTCACATGTAACATCAATTGGAGCTCCCATTGCATCTTGGATCTCCTTCAATTCTCTTTCCATATCCTGTAGCCAAAAGGTAGCAAATTGTTGTGTGCAACCAATTTCCAGGAGGCAGTCAGTGGTCACAAAACAAATCCAGAAGTGGAGGGTGAATTGATGAGAAATGATATTGATGCTAATTGGATACTCACTCACCTCATCCTTTTTTGATATGAGGACCACTCCGTCAGCTCCCAATGCCTTTGCAACTGACAAGCGCTCATTGTGAGTATCAGCAACTACAACCCGGAGGCTTCCAAAAGCCTTGGCACAGAGGAGAGTGACCAGCCCTATAGCACCTCCTCCAATGACCAACACTCGAGTGGCAGGACCAACATTACTGCGATTACAGGTATGGACTGCCACACTCAGGGGCTCACACATTGCACCCTCCTCCAGTGTCACATTCTCAGGCAGCTTGAAACACATTCCTGCTGGGTGCACTACCTGTTTCAGACCACCAATTCAAACTACAACAGTTAAACCTGTGCTTTGGCTCTGTTTGGTAGGTTATTGATTGTGTGATCAGTATAACTGAAAGACTTCTGTGTGCAGTATACTGTTCAGGTTGATAAATTTATCTAGCATCTTTTTTGTGAAGGAATTCAACACAAGCATGCAGAGCATTTTGTTGATATAATTACCCAAAGGAAAACTCTTGATGGGGACCTCTATCTCAATGCCTGTCTTATGAGAGAGAGAGAGAGAGAGAGAGAGAGAGATTAAAACTTTATACCTGCTTAGCAAGCGCGCCTTGAACAGGTGGAGTTGCAAAGAATTTCATATCAGGGCACAGGTTATAAAGGCCTTGTTTGCACAGGGAACAAGCCCAGCAGGGAACACCAGGCTCCAGGGCAACACGGTCTCCAACTGCCAAATCTTTCACTTCACTGCCTATCTCTTCTACAACGCCTGCACACTCATGCCCTATCACCATGGGCTCCTTCACCACATAATTTCCAACCTGAAGGTGCTGCATTCTCCCCGCACCCTCCCATAGAGATTTTCAGACAGAGATTCTGTAGATTATATTCATTTGATTACATGTGCAACTGATTACATATGCAATCTTCATTGCTTTACGTATGCATATGTACTGATGACATGTACAGCTACTGTAAAGCACACAATATTCAGTGCCCTTCATGGGGATGTGTGTTGGTGTACCAACCAGCTCTTTCTATTGTATGTCTCACCACCAGAGACCAAAGTTCAAGCTGAATTTCAATGCTTACAACTTGGAAGATCTTCCAGTCACATACCTTGACATAGCCCACATCACTGCCACAGATGCCCACTGCTTTTATGGTCACTTTCACATCTTTTTTACCTGTTGTGCCAGTAATCCCCACTTTGCGAGCTCAGCAAATTGTAGTGGAGTATTCCCATTGACTAAATTCACAAAAGGACTTCTGAATCTCAACTCTCTATGAACAACAGAGATTGTTGATTCATGATGGATTTGTTATGAAGATTGTTGCAGGAAAAGCAGAAACTTGGCAAACTTGGAAAAAAGAAAGATAAGTTGGAGCTGGAGAAGCAGTGCTGAGAACTAAGAAAGCTTGAATTTCAGTCTTTCATATCCAAAACAATGAGCAGATGTAAATGATCAATGCTCTCCAGGGATGATGTCTACAACCTTCCAACAATTTGTAGCTCAGCTCAGACAGCAACAAAGGAGCAGTACTTTGTGTGCACACATACACACAGAGGCTGGCTCTATAACCTTCCAACAATTTGTAGCTAAACTTTGACAGCAACAAAAGGAAAGAGAGCGATTGGAGAGAGAGAGAGAGAGTCTGACCGACTGGCGGTAGCTTGTAAGGCTGCAATCTCAAATCGTCAATTCCAAAAACATACGCAGCCAAATTCTCAGCCCCGCCATCATCCTTGTTGAATTTCTTGCCAGTGTTTTCTGCACCGAACTCTGTACCACCGTTGCTCTCATGTGTCGCCACCTTGTGATCTGTTCCGGCTGCTCCTGCCATTGTAACCGTAGAACCGCGACTCTGGATCGCTGCTCCTGCTCTGCGCAACACGCAAAATTGCTGCTGTCTGCTAAACGGTGGTGTCACAGGAGGAGAAGGAGTTGCAAAAACAGGAAAAGAACAAAGATGAGATTGAAGGGATCTCACGGAATTCATACCTCTGCTCTGCGAGAGTAATATGAAGAAGCTCTTATGCTCTCCAGCTTCTTCCTCTTCTTTTCTCCTTCTTCTTCAATCACTCCCTTATGCAATCAGCAAACAAACAACAGAAACAGAAACCTTGAAGATCCTCGAGATTGCTTGCTTACGCACCTGAGCAATTGGCAACTGTCAATTGACGAGGACTACTACTAGTAACCAAGACCGCAACGTTGTTTAGTATTTTATTTTTCTTGTAAGGAACAGCGATTGCAATGGCGGCAGCTGTCACGAATATCCGCCAGCGCCAGACTAATCCGTGACGATGCGCGTCATCAAATCACGCTGCCAGTCATCAAAATGAAACAGATCGCCAGTCACATACCTATATATATGCATGTCACCTAAGAAGAATTCCCCATTTTGTGGACGATGCTTGCGTTTCTTTTCCCCCGATGAAGCTGCTTTTCATCGCCGATGCTGATGATGCTCGCTGCCTGGATCGGCCCTCGATGATGACACATGTATGGACTGGTGGTACACGGCATGTGAAAATCTAGTCATAGAAGAATTCGCTCGAAGATCGATGTACGCTCCTTTGGAAAGATTTTTTGGCATGGCGCTCACTTGCTGCAGCAGCAGCAGGGCTTTCCACAAGAGTTTCTTATACTCTTTTTTTTTTTGCAACTGCTGAAAGCCCGACAATCCAACTGTTCTATTCTCTGAATGTCGTCGGCCTGCGTGCCCGATCAAAGAGCCTGCATGCCCGATCAAGGAGCCTGCGGCCTGATCAAACCGTCTTCTTTACAGGGCTGGTTGCAAAAGGTGCTTGCTCTACCGTTGTGCGGTTGTTGGGTTCTAGAAGGAACCGCCGGTTCTGGATGCCAAAAACATTATAGAGCTGGTTCCGGTTCTGGGTAGGTTCTTAGCACTTTTGAGTGTAAACTGCAAACACTCCCAAGTGACCTCTCAAATCTGCCCCTAACCAGCTTGAAAATCTGCCCTCTCAAAACCACCACATCAAAAACCCTCCCCCAATGGACACTCCCTGAGCTGCAAAAATAGTTCCCGAATTTGTTCTTTTTCAGTCCTCAAAAATCACCCTAAACATCTCATAATACATACCCAGAATTTGTCCTATTTGTGCCCTCAAAAATCTTGCTCCAAAACCCAAAAAATTCACCCCAAAACATCCCCAAATTTTGCCCTAACTTTGCCAAATTCAAGATGCCAAGAAAACTCATACAAAGTTGCATATCAAGAAAAATAAAATAAAATTTGAAACCTAACATTATTTTTGGTTTCATCACATCTAATCCTAAGGTTTGGTGTTTGGTTAGCCTTAAAGCAATCAGCAATAACTTTGCTACATACATCGTTCCAAATACCTATGACAACAAAAATAAGAAGTTGATTATTTCAACTTTGATGAACACAAACAACAAACTTGAAAAGAAAAAAAGACTTGAAAAATGAAAGAAACAAAACTTATTAAAACCCTAGTATAATTGTTTTCATCCATATTCAAAAACCCAAGTGATGTAATTACATCCTCATTTTCATCCATTAGGGCTTTTTCCATTTCCATGAATTTTTCCATGAATGATGGAGAGCCACCAACATGAGCATCATCAAGCTAGTTCTTATAAATGTTTATAAACATTTCAAAAGTATTTATGCCCAAGCAAGAATGTTGTCGATTTGTGCAAATATCTACAATATTATAAAAAAAAAATGACTCAATACGAGATCCCACAATCCCCAAAATTTGTCGAACTACAAACCCAACATAGGAAAAATGTACACGATGTGTTATTCACCATGGCAATGGATTTTTGCATTTCTTTTCATTGATTTTTTTGGTTCTCAAATGGGTTAATTATTCTTTCACCACTAAAAAATGTCATATTGTCATAGACACCAATGCCATGCAGTTCATTCATATGAATGTTCATCCATAACTTGTAATGAACTTGTATTTAATTCTTAATTTAGTTTCAATCACACTCAATTAATTTTTAGTTAAGTTTTAGTTCATTTTTAATTAAATTTTAATTCATTCCTAGTTGGTTCTTAGTTCATTTCTAATTAACACTTAGTTCACCTATAGTTAATTTTTAATTCACTTGTAATTAACTTTTTCAATTCATGTTTAGTTAATTTTTATTTCACTCTTAGTTGAATTTTAATTAATTTTTAATTATCTCATAATTCTCACATGGGTACGCATGGATTACATATGGGTGCACATGGGCCATATGTAGCTTGGAAGTTTCTTATGAAATTTCTTTAAGTTAAGTGCCCAATAGGTATAAATAAAAGTGGAATTCCTCATTATTTTTAGTTTGTTCAACACCAGTTGTGGGTATATTTTCTTATCATAAACTTGTTATGTTTCCTCTTTGTAATAAAACCTTGTTGAGTTCATATTTTGCACATGTCATGTTTTTATCCTTTTTTTTTTTGGTTTTATGATCTAAATTTAAAATTAAGCCTACATTTGTTCTTGTTTTGGTTATAAAATCCTATAGATTTGGTTATTTTTGTGCCCATGACACATCATCATCACTTTCCATAACATCATACAAACTTGTAAATTAGGAACTATGAAATGCAAAATTACATAGGCCTTTTGCATTTACATTAGTAGGGTTTAGGATCTTATATGCACAAAAGAGGAATGGGAACAATATTCTTTGTCATATGCAATTGCAATTTGGAAAGTTCTTTGCTTGCCAACATATTGAATGACCATTCCCAACCCTTTGTATTGGGGATCTAACATCAATGCCAACATGTTATGAACTTTGCAAGGTTGAAAAGAAAGCATGAATGAAAGGAAAGGTTCCAAAACTAATATCACTTATTTTTGCATGCATTATCGTAAGATTTATAACTCACAATCAAAATCTTGAATTTCACTAGATTTAAATGTGCAATAATCCAACTACATTTTGCAAACCAAGAAGACTATTGAAGCAAATGCATCAAAAAATAGCTAGTAACCTTGATTTTGGTTCAACACACATTGCTAAACTATGAGACCCAAAATATCTACAACGACTTGGGCTATAATCCAAACTTGTGGACTTGGCACATGGCTTTAAAGTGCCAAGGATTATTGTCATCCATAGCATAAGGCAATAGTGTGTTTGAATTCCAAAATCTCTTGAATCAAAATGATTTTGGAAACAAACTTAATTTTGATTAAAGTCTTGAGCTTTCTTGAGGGCACACCACTATGCAAACATGTTTTATGCCATTCTTGTTGACCTTTCCTACTTTTTTCAATCTAAGTAATAGTTTTTTGCAAAATAGATGCAACCCTAATAAAAACAATGATTAGACCAACATAACTTTTTAGAATCATTAATGGCATATTGATAACATATAAACATAGCATGCCCCCAATATGAACCCACAAATGGATGTGCCAAACCCAACTTTTCACATGAAACAATGCAAATCAAAGCTTGGGTCATGGTTAAAAGATTACCATTACCTCTTTTGTCTTTGACATATGCAATAACACGAGCATTAAGCCCATGTTTAACTAGTACTTCATTTACTTGCAAAGCCATTGCATTTCCAAAAGTTTTCTACTATCTCAAAAAAAACCAATGGTTACATGACAAGGCTCCCATACTCATTCAAAAAATGCACAATGAAAACAAATGTATCGACTCTAGACATCCATAGATTAAAAGACACTATACAAGAATTACAAGACTAAAGGGTTGAAGACACATATTTTTCTTTAATTTTTTTTACAATCCTGGGCAAAAGTTCATTAACAAAAGCTTCCTTAGATGAAAAATTAAAAGAGGATTCTACTTCAAGAGAAGTGTCCTAAAAAATGGAGCTTCAACAGATGACAATGGCACCAACTCCTTGGCTATGAATTATGCCAAATCTTGCTCAAACTATTTATGTTGAGGGTCATCCTTGGTGTAAGGGGTAACACTACCAAGAAAAGAAGAAATGGTAGAAGGGGTGGGACCAATTTTTTTTTGGTAGGCTGCCTTTTCTGCTTTGAACCCATCTTTTTGTCATTCAATCCATTCAGCCCACACTTCTTAATGTGTAGTCTTAAGATGCTTTCATGTTGCAGAAATCCCATTTATTATTTTGTACGTTTTAGGACATTCACAAACAACATCATGATGAGGAAGAGGACAAGGCTCGGGCAATCACAACCAGGAAAAAGGACTAGCACAAACACGATGCCAAACACGAATAGCAAGAGGACTAGGGCGAACACGAATTGCAAAAGGACCAAAACAATCACCAACATGAAGACCAAGAGGACCAAGGGTGATGTTGAACACAAACAACAAGAAGACCAAGGCGATGGCAACATGAACATCAAGAGGACCAAGACAATGGCGTAACATGAACAGCAAGAGGACAAGGGTGATGAAAGACACAAACAGCAAGAGGACCAAGGGCAATAGCCAACATGAACAGCAAGATGACCAAAAGTGATGGCCAACACGAACAACAAGAGCATCAAGTTGATGGCCAACACCAACAACAAGAGGACCAGGGTGATGGTGAACGAGACAAAGCTGGTGAAACAACATACCTTGAATTTTTTTTGTCAAAGCTTGAAGCGCTACGCACCAAAAGGAAGCTTGAAACAAAAAAGAAACAAAAACAAAAAACCCTAAACCCTAAAAAATAACTGAAACTGAGATTTGGAAAAAAGAACCCGATTCAGCTCCAATTCCATTAAATAATTTTTTGTGACCCAGGGGGTCAGTTCTCCCCTGGTTCTATGACCTACAACTACCATTGGTTCCAGTTTATATCCAGTTCTGGAACCTCACTCCGGATTCAGGTAGATTCTGGTTAACTGGAACCAGAACCGGGACCTGGTAACAGGCTAATCTGGGTAACCGCACAACACTGGTTTGCTCTACTTTCTGAGCTTTATAGAGACAGAGAAGACCAGCAGATTTCCTCCCTCCCCATTTAGAGAGTAGCATACATAACTGGCTGTTCAATCAAGCATTGCTAGCAATCCATATCCTTCCCTAAACTTCACAGAAGTATAGAGATTCATGCTCATGTCCTCAATGAGAAAATGTATTGAACATATATGCAGTACAAAGTTGACAAGAGTTACAGAAACATTTTGGTCTGCAAAACAAACTTCAAGAGTGAAAATGACCAGTCTATATATGGAACAGAAAGACATTGAATTGCTGTTTTAATTGCATAACAGATAGCCTCATGGAGTCAGCTTCTGTACTAATCTGGGTTTGGATTCTTTGCAGGAAATTGTGGATCCTTGTGAGCTGACCACCAATCTAAGTGGAGCATTCCAACAAGAGAACTCATGGCAGCTCAAGATCACCCCACCTTCACATTTTCAAACCCAGGTGTTCTCTACTCAGAAAACCAAACATGATCAAGTAACCAGCAGCACATCCAGAGGCTCAGCAATTGCTGTACATCACCGTCTCTATAACTCCAGTTCAAGATCCCAGCACAGCTCTCAGATAGACCTCTGCAGTTGTGATCTTCTTTCTGTTCTCCCACCACTTGGCTCTACACATTCCTCACTGGCTTGATATTATAACTACCTCTGTTCCTCAAGATTTACAGACATAAATTCTTTGTTTCACACCCTGTCTCTCTTGTAGCTTGGGAAGTAGTAGTCTGGACCAAAAACAACACTAATAGCTTGATGAAGTTGCAGAGAAATCTCCACAACAATAATTATAGGTAACACGACAATGAGTGCAGTGATAACCTCATGAGAGTTGCTCACAAAGTGACAGACCATCACCTTCATCACCAACGGCAGTGACAAGCTGTCATGATCAACATTAAAAACCCAAAAACAACACTAATAAAACAAGTTCACTATTTCTTGTCTGTGAAGAAAGTAATTGAAGGCCATGGGTGTGTTTCCATGCATTTGTTAACACTAGACAGCCTATCTCTATGTTTCACTCCAACTTAGGTGCGCATCTAAACCCAAGGTGTGTGTGTATAAGGCAGACATCAACCCATCAATCCTAGCTTCGGATGTTTGCAGATGAACTACCACAGACAAGCCAACTTGATGTAAATCTCCTGAATGAACTGAAGAACCCTCTGTGCACATGTGTAGGAGCTGCTGCTGGTTCAGCTGCCACAGGTGGTTCATGTGCATGTGGTTGTTCAGGTGTGACATAGTTGGGAGCATGATTGCTCCTGGAACCACTAACCTTGACTGAGTTTGAAGGCGTCTCAATTGATTGATCTATTCTCTCATGTCCTGTGCTGCAGTTCAACACACAACATTAGAAGCAATGATATGAAAGATCAATCCTAGATCCTAATCTCAAACTGAATCGATCACATCACCACCTTGAGGAGATTGTCACATCAGTTTTGAAAGGTAATGTGAATTTCATACAATACTGCACATTCACCAGCCTTGCACTATGTCAAGAATTTGATCTTTCTTTGAGAGATCAATTGAGAATGCAAAAGACCCCCACATATTTGAAAACTCTGAAAAACACTTCAGACAAACACCCACTATGAGCGTATATAGTGAGGGGAGAATAGATAGCTCACAATAAATTGGAGATGAAATCGACAACTCTTGATCTCGTCTCCATTTCCAATTCATACTTGTCATTCCGGAGGTAAATTGTGATCCTCTCACTGTCATTGAGTTGATCAGAACTCAAATCGATAGCATTGCTTCCATCTGCATCTTTGATGACCCATGCTACAAAATACGTCCTGTTTAGATCGACCTCGATTGTTGTACGACCACCATCACCATGCAGAGTCACATCACTTTTGTGGCATCCGACACCAACTTCCTCTCTGATTCTAAGTACCTCACCAGTTCTGTTAACCAGCTCAACCTGCATCTTCCCCATGCTGCTCCAAACTGAAAACTACTTCCGTTTAATTCCCAAAGTAGCTTCTTTCAGTTCCACATATTAAACTAGCTTTGGCATTGGCATTGTCTTCCCTGCACAGAACATAGGAGCAGTTTTGATGAGTAAATACTCAAGCATTGGTGAAGAAGAGCATTTGAAGCAGCAAGAAAAATCCAATTGAGAGCAGCAGCTGCCCCTGATCTGCACCATGATGGAGGTTTCCATTATTGATAGATTGTGCATCTATCTACTTCAGAGAAATGTTGTACAAAAATTTCTGCAAGTTTTGTACAGAACAGAAGAATACAAGGCAGCCAAGCAGTCTTCAAGATCATGACTGGAAAAGATGCGTACTCATACATGGATATCTAGGCATTCATCATTACCTTGCACAAGATAGTGTTGCAGGAGACTAGGATGACAACTGAAAATGCGAGCAGGGACAGAAACACTACGAAGTTGGAGCTGAAGACCAGACTAAACACTGAAATAGACTTTCCAGGCAGTCCCCTGTGTTCTCCTCTTTTCACGTCCTCCACAAAATTGAACCTCGATCCCTTCTTCTTGAACAGTTGGATGTTTCTGGTGAGCAGCTGTACAGTTTCAAAGATCAAAGCATGTCACACCCACATCGTGGTCAACATGATTGCTAGAAGCTTTTCCCTCTGCAAGATTGAATGCATTCATACATGGGCAAAGCAAAGGATCTGAGGCTCATGAAGCATAAGGAGAGATCAACTGCATAGAACATGCACTATTTTTCTTCAAGGACACCCAATAAATCTGGACTGAGATCACGGCTGCTGCAGGATGCTGATCATCT
>Ga0116227_10000506_pt1:0-75000 | contig 76244 bp, 57 predicted proteins | sample S1TSphgellanicum_FD_89693 | JGI IMG/M metagenome (GOLD analysis project Ga0116227, IMG submission 89693) | Host-associated microbial communities from peat moss isolated from Minnesota, USA - S1T2_Fb - Sphagnum magellanicum MG | ecosystem: Host-associated > Plants > Peat moss >...
AACAATTAATGGAATTTCAGAAGCAAAACCTTTCAAAAAATTTTGAATAAAACCACTTTTAAAAATCCCTAAAACTCAAAACCTAAAAAGGCCTTTCAGGTGGCCCCCCCCCCCCCCAAATTTCAAAACTTGTTTGATTCTTTATTTTCATCTTTGGTCCCTAGTTTTCAAATTTCATCCCTAGATTTGATGATTTTACAAATAATCAAAATTGGGATAAGGGATGGGATTGGGCATGTACATCAAGACTTTAGAAATAACTTTAATATTTTGAATGTGATGAATGTTATTTGAAGCCCAAATAGGGGTATTGGTTTGGATGTTTGGATTCTAGGAAATAAGCCAACTCATTAATCATTGTTGTACATTAGAACCCACATTATTTTCACATTTGATTTTGTTAATACCCATCGTTCCAATTTTTAAAATATTTCAAAATAAAAGAAATGTTGGTCTTGAGTAATTGAAGAAAAAATATCAAAATAAAAAATCACTAGTTTGGATTATTTCACAAACATCAAAGAACTACCAACTCATGAAAGAACTAGTAATTCTATGGGTGGTTATTTGACAATTTCAATTCTTTTTTGAAAGCTTGTGGTTAGATATTGAAAACCAAATAATTGATTACTTTTAGAATCATAGGTATGCACCAATGTTGGTATGGTATATAAGGTCAAATATTGGTATTAATACTCATATGAGCATTGGAATCAAATAATAAACCTATCTATTATGACCTAAGTTTAATACCAATTAATATTAATATTAGTTGGTAGGGACTTGAAATAATGTAATGAAAAAAAACATGGACATAAATGTTTTCCCACTCTCATTGGCACAAAAGATGACAAGTAGATAATATAATGTGAACAATTACAAAGTCTTGCACACCAGCAAGATTGCCAACTTTATGCATACAACAACCTAAAACCTATTTCTTGAAACAGAATTGGGATTAAAACACTCAGAATTTACTCTCATGAACTATATAATGATTCCATTAGTAGACACTTTTGATAGAAATCAAACATTATTCATGTTCACCATGACCCACAACATAGACTTGTAAACATTTTGAACTCTAGATCTTGTCAATTAAGATACATCAAGGCCTTTTCAATACCCCATACTTCTATTGATTCCCAATAGTTCTTAGGAAGCTTGTACAAGAGATATATATCCCCGTTAACTATGTCTACAACAGAAGATTCGAAAAGATATACACATGTAGATGCTGAATTTTCAATCCATGAAGCTATCTTCCCCCCAAAGTTCTCATTCCCACATGTTTCACTTCCTTTCAACACCCATAAACAAGAACTACATAGCAACAATTCAAGTATACCAAACTTGAACAACTAGAATCATTTGGACAAGCTTCCAAATCCCTTATACATTTTCATCATATCCTTGTGCCTCTAGACCTAGATATTTTATCATTAACTTCAACAAACTATCAAATCTTATATGCAAAAAGGAGATTCAAGAGAAGCATAAGACCTTGTTTGTTGGAGCATTCTTCTCCACAACAAAACGCAAAAACCAAAAACATACAAAAAAACACAAGAGGAAGAAAAATTTGCTTAGCTTCCTCTACACTAGTGGTACCCGTGACCTTCGGACACCTGTGGCTACGCCACTCCAGCCACCTCGAACGTGCAGTGGTCCCGATCGACGTTGTGCGGGTATTAGAATCAGCCGTGTGTACCCTCAGGTTATTAGTCCGGGTATTTACTCCCTTACCCGGTTCTGACATTTTGAACCTTGGTTCCCGAAAGTTTTGGAAATTTTCGAAAACACGCTCCTCTATATAACCGTCGGTTCTTTTGGTAGTTGGGGGGAGGGGGGAGGGGAAAGTTTTTATATCCGCCTCTGGTGCAGTGGGAGAGGGATGCGATCCGACCGTCATTCCTACCCTTCGAACGACTGCAATGCTTTGTGGAGGCGGTTTGTACACGAAAATCGTGGTGGTCCAATCCCCGTAACAAATTGACACCGGTCGCCCGCTACTTCACCGGCCTCTCCCTCCCCCACCCCCCAAAACCCCCGTCAGACAGACATACAGACGTAGTGAATTAATATATATGATTTGTCCTTCAATTCTATTTGTGTTCTCCATTAGCAACCAAATGTGTAAATAATATATGATAGACCACACCTCCATAACCAACGAACGACAAAAAAATTATCAACAACTCTCCCACTCCACAAAATTCAATAAACAACAAAAAAAAATCCAATTAAGCACATCCCAAATATTTTGCATCTTCTTAAGTGCACACAACCTTGAGAAACTTTTGCAAACAATAGTAGCTAATGCACCACAATTTTGTTGAATGATGAAAAACAAAAGATAATAACCAATTTCGAGGATGCTGAGAGAGACAGCCCACTCATGAACTACTTGGCCAAACACCTAAACCCTATTTCTATGTCCCAATAATACCAATCTATATACTAAATGGGATTTTCAATAGCCATAAATGGATCACATTTGAAGATAGTAGTCAGATTTCTATACATGGTTTTAAGTAGGTTAGCCAAAAAATATAGAAGATGCTTTTAATTTTTTTTTGTTTTCATATTTAGCTTGCAGCCAAATATGGCTAAATTTTCTTGTGGATTATTGCCACTCTAGCTACAACACAAAATTAGTCCCCCCCAAAAAAAACACTGTGCTGAACAGCTTCACCAAGGTGGAAGATTTAGCCAAATTTGGCTACAAACTAAAAAAATGAAAATAAAAATTTAAAAAAAATCTTTCATAAAAATTTTAGCTACACCTCCAGGAGCAAAAAAAATCTGAAAGACTTTTCTTAAATTTTGGTCAAATATATTATGGCTATTGAAGATCTGAAAATGCACATGGCCTAGGTTAGGTTTCCACTCTAAAAACACAACAAGGCATCACAAACACGCTGGCCCTGCCAATAAATAAGATGTTTGTACATCTACCTACTGTCTGTGTTCACACTTGAACACCAAAAAAAAAAAACAAAAAACATCTGTTCCAATTTAAACAGTCTAAACACTTTCACCAAAGAAACCGGTTCAGACGTAATGTGAAACCAGTTTTAATAAGGTAAAAGTGGTTGGTAACTTGGGTAAGTAATAAACTGTCATAGCTCCTGGCAGGCAGTAAAAGTAGAGGGGCGGCTCTGACAGCAGCCGGTGGTGGCGCAGCCTTGCAGCAAGTGGTAACTCTCTCCACTTACTTTACTACTGTAGTAAGTACGCCTTACTTCCTTACTTACTTACTTACTTACGAGTGATTTCTGGCAGAGTTTTTTTTATGGGCTGCCCCCTAATTAATTAGTAATGCTCTACTACTACTCTTTATTTTATTTCTTTTTGACCCCATCACCTAACAAGCCATTGGGGCTGCCCCCAATGAGCTTGGTTTTTCAAAGTCTGAAGAATTTGGACCATTTTTTTAATTTTTTTTTTTAATGAAACATCTTTTGTATAGGAAGCACTATAACAAAATGTGTGTCTATATGCCAAGTGATTTTAATTAATTCATTGATCCCAATGAACAAAATCTAATGAAAAATGCACTAAGAATTAACCAGCATTACAACAAAGTGTGTCCCTATATGTCAAGTGATTTTAATCAATTCATTGATCCCAGCGAACAAGACCTAAATGTACATACCATACACACGGTCTAGTGAACTGCACTCACATTTTGTAGTAGTGGAACAACGAGATGCATATTCTTTCTTTCAATATACGAAGTTGTTTATTTAGTGAGCAGCTTTTTTTTCTTAGACATTTTTAAAAAAAAATTTAAGCAAAAAACTCAATAACCTTTTGTAGCTTGCAAATGTCAAAATGCCATTGTCAAATTTTCTCAAGCATGGGTTAATTTTGTTATGACATGATAGAATATTATGTGAACGTTATGAAATATATCTTATTATCATGGTCAAATAGTAAGCGATAAAAAAGAACATGATATTTATAAGAAAATGAATTTCTTTTGTTGTAATATTCCCTTTAAAAAATACAAAAAATCACCCAGAAAGGAGATAATTTGGGTCAATTTCTTTAAATGTCTATTTCTTGGCTGTTGTAAATAGTCAAATAATAAAAGGATTTTTTTGGACAAGTTCTAATAATGGGGTTGTACAAAATCCCTCTTTGGGTGCTTGCTACTGATGTTCCAAATTGAAAAACAATTCATTGGTCTTCAGTCCAACAATATAGTACCTTGGTGGATTTGGCACATGAATGTTGAATAATTAATTAAAATTTTCATTTATTTATTTAATTTGATTCAAGTTTATAACTTGAATTTGTAATTCTGAAATTTCAATAGTAAAAAATAAATTTATCAAAAATTAAAAAAATAAATTGCAAGGCACTTTTGCTTCAAACAATTTGAAATTGTTTATAGTGGTCAAGTAGATCTCTATATTATATATACTCCTTCAAGGCAACTAGAGATCAAACCCATAAGTCTTCAACAACTTTTTTGAAAATTTGACAAATTAAAAAATAAATTTATCAAAATTTTGACAAATTGAAAAATAATTTAATTTATGCTGAAGCCACCAAGGTACTATGGTAGTTGTTTTGCACACAAACAAATTGGACCTTATAATTTGGTGGATACAATAATAGTTTAAAAACGTGAAAATTCAAGTTTGGGTTATGGCCATCACATGACAATTATGGCTAATCATTTCAATGTTTGAAATGATTAGGAAAATGGGAAATATGTAGAAATAATAAATTATACATAAAATGACATTATTTATATATATATTGAACATGAAAGAGAAATCAATAAGAGAAATCATGTAATTTATCATATAAGCCTAGGCTGGGTCCAGACCTACGAAGGTTGGTGAAAGAATTAAGTCCTTGCTAATTCACAAGGTAGATTTTGGGAAAAGGCGAAAAAGAGAGAAAAACAAGGGGGTGTGTGTCACACTTTGGCCTTTGCCATTTACATTAAAATGTTATCTTAATAAGGCAAAAGAAGAATTATGGAAATTCAAATATTTCACCATGCAAAAATATAATCTTCAAAAAACAATAATAATGAATAAATAAATAATAAATAATAAAATAAAATAAAATCCTTCAAGATATATTATAACTCTATAATAACTAATAATCTCAAGTTTCAACACAAGTCAAAAATATCATCATCTTTCAAAAACCCTCATATAAAAATTAGACCTATTAGGTACCTAAGGGCCAAAATCCCTTAAGCTACTATACTTCACAATAAGTAAGTTTAAGTCTGAAATGACTAGTATGGTGTTAAGGGACTCTATATTATACTAGAGTCCCTAACACCAAGTGTGAACGTACCTTTACTACAATGGAAATGGACAAGCTCTTGGCCATTATATGGGTTGGGTGCATCGTCCTGTTAGCCCCATTAGGGCGAGCTTGGTGATATACCCAACAGAATGGTCACCGGCAAAGAGCATTCCATGACGGATACAACAATTTCCATATGAGAGTGTGTTATTATGATCATCACTGGAAGATTATGACATAGAATGTGGTCAAGAAAATGACAGAATCTACCACCCTAGACCGTAATGTCTTCAACTAGGAGTCAAGGCTGAACTAGAAAAAAAATCCTTCTATGTATTTTGGCTACCTACTTGAGGCGTGTGTAGAAATCTGGCGATTTTTTTTTCTCTAATTTATTCGAATAAAATAATTGAAAATCTGAAAAATCATGTCATTTTGGCATTTTTTTAATTTATAATTTCACTTTTTGGAAGAAAAAAATTCGCCGATATAAAAGGAAATAAAGAAAAAGGCTGGATGGGAGACCCAACAATATTTGAATCCCCTACTACATGATTCAAACCCTCGTAATAATAAGCTTGTAGTGTCTTGAGGCATACAACTCCATTTATGTGGGCTGAGTAGACACAAGAATTCCTTTTTAGATCATCAAATTGAACTCTTCCGTGAGCCCTTTTTCTTAAAGGATTCATCACTACAACAATTGATCTTCCTCAATATTTGTTGGGCCATGCCTTTAGGCAAGGAATATGCATTTATTTACGCATGTCTCCAACACCTTTAACAATTATATAAGTAAAGCTTGGACCTACCTTAAGGTGGGCAATCCCCAAGCATACATACCCGTATCCAGACCGTTCCTAGTACCTTAGACCTAGCCTACTTGGACAACTTCTACATGGTTCCAGTTCCACACATGAATGGAATTGAGAATTCCAGATTTGATTCCGGTTCTTCAAGAAAAAAAGATCTGGTTCCAGTTCTGAAAATTCCGAACTGGTTTTGGGTTAACCTGGATTAGAACCAATAGGTAAGTGATGGTTAACCTCAGGTTAGTAGCCCTGGGGCTCTAATATCTTCTTTTCCACCAAAAACTCAATTCCAGTTCCACACGTACATAGAACTGATCAGGTCCAGTACCAGTTCCCAGTTCCAGGACTGGTTCCAAAAATCGGACCTGATTCTGGTTTGGATTTAACTAACTGGGCCCAGAACCACCAAACTGACTGGGCACCTGCCCGACACTGGAAAAAATTACCCAACGTCCGGGGATAGAGACCAAAGTGCACATTACAGACGCCGACTGTATCTGCACTATTTCTGGGTAACCGGCCAACTGGAGCCAGTTACCAGACATTCCCGGCATATTGGGGTCGTGATGCGTCCCAAGTTTGTACACAAGTTATGGATGTATAGTTGTGAGCATCCATGTGGTGGCTCAGCAGTTAATGGATGAAAAGGTAATACCTAGGTTGAAATCTGCCAATAGGCCAGCTTAACAAATGATATAACAGAGGCATGGATGTCCAATGAGGAAGAGACATGTCAGCGAGGTGGCCCCTAATACTGGTTATGAAATGGATGACCCTGGTTGCTCCTCCTCTAACTTTCATCCAGCCTTTCAATTGGCGAGAACTCGGGTTTTGGCTTTTTATTGGGCCTAATTCTATTTGATGTTTTTTTCTGGTCAATCCTGTGATGTAACCAAAGTGGCAATCATCCATAGGAGGATGAAGCCAAATTTGGCTACAAGCTAAATATGAAAGTGAAAATTTTAAAACATCCTTCTATATTTCTGGCTACCTTGTTGAACCATGAATAGAAATCTGGCAATTTTCTTAAATTTTGGTCGAATTTCTGGCTATTGGAGATCATTAAAACAAAAACACTTTGATTTTAGAACTCTTAATTTTTTTTTGTTTCGCTTTCTGGCTATTATAAATTTTTTTGTTTCGCTTTCTGGCTATTATATAGCCAGCAGAAAAAATGTTGGCCAGGATACTGGCGTTGTAAGTTTTTGGGTGCAAAGAAGACGCGTTTTGCAATGAATGAATGTCAGTCTATATTACATCCACCAGCAGGGCAGATCATCCGTCATCATTAAAGGGAAGAAAAACCAACACGGTGCAAGCTGGCTGTCCACCACCATTTCCGTGAAGAACAAGACTCACAGACGAATGAATGAACAAACAAAGCTGCTGGATGAGACATGAGACGTTGTTGTCTTCATGACTTGGCGAATGAATGACTACTGAATTATTTACCGATCGATGGATGAAAGAAGAAGGACGCCAGCGTTACGGACCCAGAGAAACGGGGAGATCGACTTATGATGGAAGGGTTGGGGACAGGATGAGATCTTGTGGATGACAATCGTTGGAAGGCAAAGGCGGGATGAGAGGGGGCGGGAGGAGGAGAGCACGAAGCTAGATGGATGGATGGATGAAAGAAAGTACGACGGAGGCCAGCGTTTTGGACGAGAGAAACGGGGATCGGAGTTATGATGAAGGTGACGGTACAGGAAGAAATAATCTGGATGATAATCGTTGAAAGGCAATAGGCGGGATGAGAGGAGCGGGATGAGGACAGCACGGAGATAGACCGCTGGATGAAAGGAGGAAAGAAACGGGGGATCGGAGTTTTGATGAAAGAAGGGTCATATAAACGGATGATAACCGTTGGAAGGCAAAAGGCGGGATGAGACGACGGGGAGGGAGGAGGAGAAGAGCAGGAAGCCAGATCGATGGATGAAAGAAGAAGGAAATGAACTGGGGATCGGAGTTGTGATGAAAGGAGGGTGAGATAATGTGGATGATAATCGTTGGAAGGCAAAAGGCGGGATGAGAGAGAGAGAGAGAGGGGCGGGAGGCGGGGGACTAAGAGAACACTAGGAACGCGGCAAAACGCTGGGCTTCTTAGTTTCGTTGCTGTGCATTGCTGCAGGGCAGTCTTGGAGTTCTGGTGGGAGTTTTCGTGTCGTGCTCTACTTCTTCAAATAGCTTACTCCTTGAGTGGAGAGTCTAGAACTTCATTTCGATTGCTGAAGAACTTTTCGCAGTTCCTTGAGAGGAAGTTTTGTTCTGATTTGTACTTGATTTAGTTGGTAGTCAAATCTGCTTTTGCATTGAACTTCCGTGTTCTAGTGCATTGAAAACGTCGGTAGTTCGTTCGTCGTTTGCTTGCCTCGTTGCGAGACTCTGAGCATCGGCCACCCACTATTGCGCTCTCAAGTTTCTGATCCGGCGAAAAAAATATTTTTGGACAGCGAAAATCTTGGAAGTTATGAACTTGTTGTGTGGCAGAGGGAAAGAGGACTGCTGTTGTTGCTGTAGGTGGAATGGCGTTGACATCATTACAATAGATGTGATGAGTTGGAGGAATCACTGCTGCTGCTGAAGTGTTTGTTACGAGCGCACAGTCAGTAGCACGTCGGTGCTGAAGTGCTCTACCTCTGTGTTTTGCAGGCTGGACTGTTTACAAGACTGAAGGCGGTATTTTAGAGGCAGAGGTAAACTTTTTTGCCTCCAGTTCTTGAAGGCATCTACTGTGTGGAGAAGCATGATAAAGATCCAGAAAGGAAGCCACTTAAGGCTTGTGCAGTTTACTCTGCTAACTGCCCTCTTGCTCCTAGGATAGCAATCCCTGTTACCTGTCGATTCGTTGCTTTCTTGATCTGGAACTTCGTTCTTCCGCGTCTAGTACATAGCTCCTAAACTTGGTTGACGAGTTCGGCTCTCCAGATCTTAGTAGTTGTGATGCGCTTGACACACTTGCACAGTATTAAGGTGATCTGTTTCGATCCCGCTAGTTCTCTGAGGAACAGTTACCTACATCACTGTGCTGCAAATTGCGCAGTTCTCAGAACTCTGTCTCAGTTGTGTCATACTTGCTGTGTACCAGGTAGTACTGCTCTCGAGGTCGTCTTCAGCCATGGAGACAAGAAGTTGGCCTTATTTCGACCCGGAGTATGAAACCATCGGGATGCGTATCAGTACTCCACGGTATGCAAGCAAAACGTCAAAATCATCTTGCATTGGCGTTTTTGTGAGTGATTTGTATCCGTGACTTTGCCGCCAACTCTAGGCAATAACCCTTGGGGAGTTCCTACTTCAGTAATTCCCCAATGAGGCACTCATAATCTCATATCTCATCTTGGTTGGTTTCAGAGTTGTTGTGGACAATGATGCATACGAGGATGCGACTCTAGTGAAGGTAAGAAGAACTCCTCTTGCAGAATCCTATCTTTTTTGCTTATTTCTCTGCAACAGATTGCCGTTTCAGGAACATGAGTAAGAAAGTCGAAGGTTTATTGAAAGTCCTTTGCTCTTCCTATTGGGGTCGACCGGCTAAGTATCCTTTTTTATTTCTCTTCATATATTCTTGTAAGAGTCATCAGTTTCTGGCATGATATCTCGGTCTGTTGACCTTCGTCAGGTTCTAAGGTCTTCATTGGCTGCTTCTCTTATGTTTCAGGTTGACAGTGGCAGCAGGCATGGCATCTTGCTGGAGGTTGTGCAAGTGGTCACTGATCTGGATTTGACTGTCACAAAGGCTTACATATCATCTGATGGCAGATGGTTCATGGTTGGTGAGTTCAGAAAGCTGCTCCAACTCTGCATCCTTTTATCTTACTTGGAGTACCTTTATGTTGTTTGGTGGTATGAACAAGAGCTACCAATATTGAACTAGGTTACTGACCTTTTTGCTCTGACTTGGGCTGCAGTGTTCCATGTTGTTGACAGTAATGGATGCAAGATCCATGATGAGGAGACAATCAACCATATTATACAGGTGTGCTGACAACTCACTGTTATTACTGCTTATTGGTAATGGCCAGAGCAGGAAATTGTTTATTTGTCTAAGGCTTTGTCTTTGTGTCATCTCTCAGTTCCTGTCATTTAACTAGTTGCTTCTAACTATTGCAGACCTTGGGAGTGAAGAAGCGAAAGGAATTTCAATCAGCAGATCTGCAACGATGTCCGGGGCGGTCTGTGGGTGTTGAGTCCATTGCAGATCACACAGCCATAGAGCTCACAGGGACTGACAGGCCTGGTCTTCTCTCAGAGGTCTCTGCAGTTCTCACACAGATGCAGTGTAATGTAAATGCTGCTGAAGTTTGGACACACAATAGCAGGGTGGCATGTGTGGTCTATGTGACTGATGGGCAGAATGGAGGCCCTGTCAAGGATAAGGAGAAATTGAGCTGCATTAAGGAGTTGCTGTCCAATGTTATGGGAATTGATGGGGAAAGGAGAGGATCAAAGACTGATTTTGCAGCAGGAATAACTCACACAGAGAGACGCTTGCACCAGATGATGTTTGCAGACAGGGATTACGAAGGGGGTGAATCATCCCCACGACTCAGCACCTTGGATGACAAAAGCAGGCCACATATCTCTGTGCAAAAGACCAATGACCGGGGTTATGTTTTGGTCAACGTTCAGTGCAGAGATCGGCCCAAGCTGCTATTTGATACAGTCTGTGCTCTAACAGACATGCAATTTGTTGTGTTCCATGCCACCATCAACTGTACAGGCTTGGATGCTGTTCAGGTATGGGCTTTTATGACAAAGTAATTCTCCATGTGTTTCATTTAGCTGTCAACCTGTTATGCTGTGCAGTCTAACAACTTGAGATTGTGAGGTGATGTAGTACCTGAATGTCTTCCTGCATGTTGTTTCCTTTGACAGGAATACTACATTCGCCATGTGGATGGTTGTCCACTTGATGCAGAAGGTGAAAGACGCATAAGGAAATGCTTGGAAGCTGCAATCAAGCGAAGATCCTCTGAGGTAGAACTTCATCTCACATTTAACAGATATGATGGAGACACTTCCTAATTGCAAGTGTCTCCATAATTGTAGAGCTTTCTGTAAAGTTTTCTACAAGATTTCTATATAGCAGCTTCTTGCAAATGTGTTACATTCCAATTGTAGATCAGATGTTTTCTGAATCTTCCAAATGTTGCCATGTTAGCATACAATTCTCCAGTAGCTCTGCATCATTTGTTAAAGCATGCAAAACTGGTAACTGACTTTGGCCTCACATTGTTATTCATACAGGGTTTGAGGTTGGAACTCTGCACCAGTGATAGGGTGGGCCTTTTGTCAGATGTGACTCGCCTTTTCCGGGAGAATGGCCTCTCAGTTACAAGGGCAGATGTCTCCACTCAAGGTGAAAAGGCTGTAAATGTCTTCTATGTCACTGATGCTTCAGGAAACGCAGTGGATATGAAGGTTGTTGAAGCAATCAGGTCTGAGTTGGGACAGACTGTGCTGGAAGTCAAGGAAGCATCAACTCCCAGGTCACCACAACAAGAGCCAGAAGGAACAACAAAACTTCTCACTGGTCTCTTGAAGTCTTCAGAACGGTTTTTCTACGGACTAACAAATCTTGGATGGAGGTCAACTGTGATCGTATAGATCCCAGGGAAAATGTTGACATAATGTTCGTAAAATCTTTGGTTGCTGATGACAGTGGACAAGCTGAAACAGCAACCCCATAAGAGACCCGTTCCAGGTCATTTAGTTATGAAGCTTGCAGCAGCTTGGGAAGCAAGATGAGTTAAGCAATTCAATTTATGTCTTTGTAAAGTATACAATGACGATCAGTTCTGGAGGATGCAGCATCTCTTGTACAGCACTACATTGAGGAAAGAATTTGGTGCGCACATGTCTCCATTAAAAGCCAGAAAGCTTTAGACAATTCCTTTAGAGTTTTTAGATCTCAGCTTATTCACAAGTTCATGCAGTTCTGTACATAAATTTATTCTGAACACAAACTTATGGTCCACAACCTTTTTTTTTTGGCAATGTATGCCTGAACACATCCTATTTACACATGTCTTTTGGTTTTCTGTTCCAGTTATGCAGTTTGCTTGTTTTTCAGTGCAGTTTATTTCCCTGACCTTCCAAGTGTGCCAATGCACAGATACAACATGCGGTGTCACTCGCCAACTCGGCAGGCATTGTTAACTATATGCCAGGGAAAATCCAGTCTGTTAAGAAAGTTCTAGTCATTTCTTCTTGCACTTGAATCCTAACTCAAGAAGATAGCAGAGGAATTTTTAGGGGTGCTTGTAGAGAAGTTGATGAAAGAATCATGTGATAAGCGACTGCATAAAAGCTCCACAAAACACAAAAACGCTTATGACAACGCAGGTGGGATTTGTGCTCATGAAATTTAAAATGTGTCCACTATGATTGTGCCATGATGCTCATGATGCTTCAGACCCCTGGAAAAGCATATTGCTGTGTCTGGTTATTCTGATAGTTGCCTTGGGTTTGGTTGTGAAGGTCTCTGGTATGATGACCTTCTTGATTCTACATATGATTTGGACATCAAAGAAGCCTTGTCATGGTTACCACAATCCAATTTGCCTTACACTCACTCCATACCTTGACAAGCCAGATTTGTGCATGGCATTATTGTTTCATTGACCATTTTACTTTGGAGTTGGAGCGCACATTTTGTAGTTGTGTTCATCTCACATTTCACAAGGAAAGAATCGCTGTTGATGCCAAACTATGATGATCTCTGTAAATCTCTCTAGGCAAACGTTGGACACATCTGGTGCCCTTGGACATTACAGCACTACGATTCTGGTAGGCAGTCCAGGAATGTAGCTGTTTCCTCTTGAAGTAGGTAAAAGGTATTTGCTTCTCTGATGAGATTCTTAGTTCCTCTTTCAATTTAGAAAAGAGGTGAATTAGTGGTGCTTATTTTTCTTTAGAAAAAGTATTTATCAACTGCTCAACATAAATTCAACATTATGATGGATGCATCAAATGATGCTGTAAACAAAATTGCATTTGACCTTAAGAAAGTTGTCACGTACAAGATGTCCCTCTGTTTCATTCAGTACAAGCAGGTTGTAGTCTTACTACCATGCTGAGCAGATTGGTCTGATTTGGCTGTTATACACTTGTCACACACATTGCAGAGAAGTTACAACTCTGAACTTCATCGTGACCCGTGAGGATATTGTTATTCTTATTAGGAAAGACCTGGGAGCCTGCCTATTTGGCTTTGTGGACTGGTACTTCTAGATTATACTATGAAGCATTGGATTTTGTGCCTTTCTTGTAGTAGAGCCACCATCAAGGACAAGATTGTGGCCTGAGATGAATGCGGACTCACCACTGGCCAAGAAGAGAGCTGCAGTTGCAAATAGTTCTGGTGTCAAACTTGCGCCTGCAAGGTCAGTGTGGTGCGTGTTCTCCGCAATCTCCTCGATATTATGCATATTGAAGTTGGGTTGAAGTGCTCTGCATAATTGCAATGAACAATTTGTGAGTTGTAGTCCATTATGAAACTTGTTGTCACTTGCACCTGGCCTCCACCGACACTTGAATTTTCTGAAGTTTTGAAAAGGAAAAAGGCAAGGTGGTGCTATATGTGATCAGAGTTGTCATAAAGAGAAGTCTCCTAGGTATCTAGAGTCCACAGAGTTGCTATTAACAAGAAGATTTTTTACTTCTTTTCATTACTTTATGAACTTTCTTCAAAATTTAGAGTGTCTGCACTGGCTGATGACTCTTCAATTCTGCATACTAATTACAATCAGCTTTGGATTTGTTGTAGTTGTGTAATATACATTCCTTTCTACTGGAAGACTTTCTCACCTGAAGCCTCTCAAGGTGAGTGGTGTGGCGACAATAGTTGGTGAGATACAGTTTACACGAATTCCATACTGGCCAAGATCTGCTGCTGCAGATCGTACCGCTGCAATTACAGCTGCTTTGCTAATGGCATAGTTAGTTGGTTGGTCTGGAAGTATGCCGAGAGTGCTTGCTGTGCATATAATGACACCTTGCTTTGCTGGAATCATTGCCTGTGCAGCATATTTCATGCTCAACATTGTACCTCGCAGATTTACTGCCATCGTTGTGTCAAAATCTTCCATGTCGTTTTGATCCACAGTTGCCATCGAGCCTGTAATGTAAGTGAAATCCTGTTTCAGCTCATTTCTGCTCTAGATCATATCAATGAACATGAGATTCCATCGATATTGATCTTGCACAAGAAGTTTGTTGATTCATTGACTCTATCTCATTCCCAAGTGCATAAATCTGAAGTTGTTTCTGAATTCACTCGTGGTTCTGAAGTTTGTGAAGATAATATCTTAAAGCTGGAGGGTTTCTGTACCAAAGGCATCTCAGTGGTCACAAGACATTTGTCTACAAGATGCAGTCAAGTATAGACAAGTGATGGAAGAAAGAGATTGAGAGAGAGAGAGAGAGTGTAGGATTTTCACCAATGTAACCAGCATTGCTGAAACAGATATCAAGCTTGCCAAATGTGGAAACAGTGAACTTCATAGCTGCAGCAACATCACTCTCTTTGGTCACATTGCAGTGTACAAACCTGGCGTTCTCATACCCAAGTTCTGTGGCAACATTCATACCCTTCTCATCCTGGATATCTGCAATCACAACTTTTGCTCCATTCGCAACAAACAGACAGGCTGAGGCCTCTCCCAGTCCAGAAGCTGCCCCTGTTATGAATGCTACTTTGCTTTGCAGCCTGCAAATTAGAAGTATTTCAGATGCTTGATTTATGACTCAGGTCCAATCTATAATGAACAGCACTTGACAGAAAGAAAGTTTCAACAATTTTCTGTAACTGGCAGCTTAAAAACCTTCTGACTTAAGCTTATGCTACATGGTCGCTCAAGCTTCCAGATCATGTCTTGTAAGATGTCTCAGAGAATTCAAGTATCACCTACTGAATCTGCAGGATCAAAGACTATTACAAGCTGTGTCAAGAGGTTGGTAGCAGTCAACCTCTAGGTCTTGGAACTTCATCAGGAGCTCTCTTGAGAAGATTGTGAATATGAACTTTGCACTGAGATATGGTACATGATCACTCAAGCTTCTGATTTCTGTGAAGGTATCTTCAAGAATTTGAGTATCATCTACAGAAGCCTGTATACGTTGAAGACTGGTATGCAAACTATGTGAAGAGGTTACTAGCAGTCAACGTGCAAATCTTGAGGTCAGTTGTGAACTCTCTCTCACTCTCTCTCTCTCTCTCTAGACATCTTGAGTGCATCAGCCTTACAAAGCTTTCGGGGACAGATATGAAATTCTAATTTATTTAGTCCTCAATCTGGACATATGAGAGGCCAATTTGATAACACATTCAGGATCAACATCCTCCATACCTGTGTTGATTATTTGACATTTGGGTGTCCATATATCCAAAGCTTCTTGCCAGGACTGTTACCAGCTCAAGCAACTCTATTGAACACACAAAAATTCAGTTTCTGCAATACAACCAATGCTCTCTGTCTCTGTCTCTCTCTCTCTCAAACCCCCAATGTGAGCAGAGTCTGGCAAATGGTTGAAGAGCCCCAATCCTTAAAGGAGGCACACAAGTGTCCCTAGGTGGTCAGGCAGATGTTCTTACTTAATTTAGCTGCAGTTGCCTTTGTTTTTTATATTGTTGTTTTGTGGCAAAGCAGGATCTGTTTTTGGAGTCTTCTACACATTTGATAGTTGTGAATCTCTGTTGGAAAAGATCCCATTTTTGTGAAGGTTCTTCCTCACCACTTTAGCTACAGCTGATTTTTTTTAATGTTTTTTTCTTGTTTTCCTCTTTTAGCAAACAAGATATTTTGATGAATGTCACTCCCATTCCTCTCCCCATTCCTTACAGCACTGCAATGCTGAGTCCTCCTCATTAAAGATAAGACTCCCCTTTTTTTGCTCCTGAGGGTGGGTTTTGGTCACTTTAGCTGACACCTTGTGTTGTTGTTGTTGTTTGGCAAGGTTCATTTAGAATGGAATGAAGATCCCATGACACCCCTAGTGCAAGCAAATCTTTTAGCTTTCATAGGGCATGTGTGAAACACACACAAGACTTTTTGTGCAAAAAATGAGCCAAAATTGCCAGAGGAAAAAATAATTCTGAAATTGTTGTATTTAGACAATAGGTTCCAAGCAGGTAGCCAAAATATAGTTAGGATTCTTTAAATTTTTCTACTTTTCTTTTGGCCCCATAGCCAAATTTGGCTAATTCCTCATGGATGATTGGCCAGTGTAGCTACATCACAAAATTGAAAAAGGAAAACCCTAATCACTTGTCCAATGTCTTTCTTGTCAATTTTGTGATGTAGTCTCAAAGTGTTGCTCATCTACAGGAAGATTTAGCCAAATTTGGCTACAACCTGAATATAATGTTATGCCTTTTGTAAGATTTATTTATTTTTGCCTAAACCCAACTTAGGGTTCTAGCATTTTCATGTTGTGGGGCTATTCTTAGGGAATTAGGTATAGCTAAGGAGTCTCATAATTTGTGCACATATTTTTATTTGTGTGACTTTGTTTTGATTTCATTGGTGTTGGGTGTCAATCTACAAGCACACAAGAGAAACATACAAGAGTTTGAAATACAAAAGCCCTATAATTAGTTCCCTTTGTGCCGAAAAAAAAGCCCTTGCTTTACAAAACATTTTGTGTTAGAACATTTTGAGATTGTTGTTAAAAATTGTCCAACAAACAATTGATCTTAAATGTTCAACTACAACACTTTAAAGGGGTTTTATTATGATTGCTAATCCTTGAGTCAATTTATGTTTTTGCAAGTTTTTTGCACATCACTTGGCCATACAATAATCCACTTTTGAAATAGTATTATTGTGTATTGTATTATTGTGTTTGCAGCTATATTTTACTAGGGTGACCATGTTAATTTTCATAATATTGGGTGTCAATTGTCAATGTATAATGCTGAAGAAAACACACAAGAGTTTGAAATACAAAAGCCCTAAGTTCATGCAAACTTTGTGCCAAAAAAAAATGCCTTGCTTTTCAAAATATTTTGTGTTACAACTCCAAGTTTTAAAAATATTTGTTGCAAAAATTGTTGTTAAAAATTGCCAAACAATTCATCTTGAATGTTCAACTACTATTCTAAAATGATGAAACCTTGGCAAGCTTAATTAAACAAAGCACCCAATAGAAAGGGAAAATAAAATAAAATAAAATGGAAAAAAATTCAAGTTTGAGCCCAAAAAAAACAAAACTCAAAGTGGGTCTCTAAGGGGCAAAGGAACAAATCATGTTTTGAAGCCCCACCAGTAGCAAAAAGAAAGACCAGAAACCTTAAAAAAACAACAAGCTTAAAAAAGCCCTCACCTACAACAACAATGTGCCTCAACAAAAGACACGGCTTGAGCTCTCCACAAAACTATCAACACCTTCTATCTATAGAAAGCATGCAAATAAGCTTGAGGAAGGCCATTAATATCCTTTGCTGACAACTCCATGTTAGCACATCAATGACAAAAAATGTTTGTTTATTGATGCAAACAACCAAAAACCTTTATGACAAAAAGAATAAATGCATTCACCAAGTGTTGATCGTGGCTAAAAGGGTTTATTAAAATTATTAACCTATCCAATAATCGTACAAGCCTCCTCCATTCCATTATGTGCAAAGTTACATAACGTCCAAAATTTTCAAATTTTATCATCAACCCAAAAATTTTCATTATTAGGATTTACACAAACTCTCTAGGTTCAAAAGAAGCCCTTTACAAATTTTCTAGTGTAAATGACAATTGTTTTCATTCATGCAATGTCCCTCATGGATGATGGGTTTTTAAGCGAGTATAGTTCTTACACACATACAAAGGGAAATAATGTTTTATAGTTTCTCTCCATACATGTGGAAGAATCCACCATGTTATGAATGAATTGTCACTAGCCATGTTGGAGAATCTAGCTATCTAGCTTTTACATTACATAAGGCCCTTAGAAGAATGAGGCACTCCCAAAATTTGGGCCCACCCTCCACTCTCAACTTGAGCAATGGGTCTTTATTTGAGGAATGCCTATCCCTTGGGCTTTACCTACACCAATGTTGTGTGGGTATGTTATTTTCATATATCCTTGAGTTTGGATATATACAAAATTTTAATTTTTTTATCCATTAGGTAAAGGTATATTAGCATTCAAAATTTTCCATCAAGTTAAGGTCCAAATATACAAAAGGAACTTGGCAACCATTCTCATCTAATTAATAAAACTAACAAAATCTAGGGTTTAGGTCATTTTTAAAAAAAAATTGGAAGTCAAAACATATCTAGCTCTAGGTATTTATTACATATGTTTAGGGTTATGAATAGGGCACAATTTTTCAGATTTACATACCCTTGGGTATGCACTTCATTAAAAATATATTGAATTTTAAAAAATAGGTTAAATTAAATATATAATATATCCCATCTATACATAATAAATATATCTAGGGAAAAATGTATATTTGCACAACATTAGTTTGGACTATTTACATGGACAATAACAATTATACAAACTTTTTCCATGACATTGTTTCAAAATAAGCAAAAGAAATTTTATAAATAAATAAATAAAAACTTATCTAACTATCCTAGTCTAATTTACTTACACTACCTCTTTAAGCATGCACATAGATTTTAAATATAAGGAATTGTATCTTTCCTCTTCAAATGCTAAACCAAGGCCTTATCAATGGATTATACCATCAAAAGGTAATTAATTTTGTTAATTTTTTTGTTTCACATGTTTATTTCACATTGTTCTTATGTAAGCAAATTAAAAAGTTAAGTAATTAAAATGTAGGTTGTAAGATGATAGCTTGATGGGTGAAAGAAGTAACTAGGAGCTAGGAGCTAAATAAGTAGGCCCGTAGATAAGTGGGTAGGTACATAGGTGTGTAGGAGGTAGGTAAATAACCTAGGTAATAGTTAACTTGGCCTATTAACTAGTTAGGGTTTTTTATCAAAGATGTCATTTTGTTTTGTTCAACTTGATTACATGTCCCATTTGATTAAACCCTTTGACCATTTTGATCAAGGTGGCTAGTTTTTTGGTCCATGTCCAATAATAATCAAATAGGTCATTCCAATCAAGTTCACTGGTGAAAAAATATACATCATTCAACACTTGGGCCTCTAATCAAAATCTACATACCCATTAGTTAAGAAGGACTAATCAATCAATTTGGACCATTTGAAAAACTTGTTTTTCGTAAGATTGGCTTTTTAATATTCATTTTTAAATACAAAAAAATTAATAATTTGATAAAGTTCACACAAGAACCTTGGAGCATTTGTGAATCACTAGCCCATCCTAAATGCCACCATTTTATGCAACAAGAAGTTGAATCCATTATTAACAATGACATTTGGACATTGATCGAACTTCCACTAGGTATCACCCCTATCAAAACTAAGTGGGTGTTCAAACTTTAAAGCTAAAATTGTAATTGACAATGAAGTTGAAAAATTGAAGGTTATATTGGTTACAAAGGGCTATCAACAAACAAGTGGGATTGATTTTGATGATATTTTCAACCCTATGGTCAAATGTAATTTGATTCGTTTAGTTATAACAATGTATGCTTCCTAAAATTGGGAAATTTATCATCTTAACATTAAATTTTTTTTATAAAGCACATTTTCAAATGAAGTCCATATTACCTAGCCACAAGGATTTATAATTCTAGGTAAGGAATATTTCTTTTGTCATCTCAAAAATATAACTTATGACTTTCATCAATCTCCACATGCATGGTGTGATACAATAAATCCCTATCTTTGTGCTTAAGGTCTCATCCACAATATTCATGACCACAACCTTTACTTTCATCTTTGATTAAAGACTAATCACCATCCTCTTGTTGTATGTTGATGATATCTTCCTTATGGATGGTAATGTTTCTTTCTATAAATATCTCCAACAAAAAATGTGTCAATGGTTCAATACCTCTTTTCTTGAACTCTTATCATATACTACCTTGGAGTTTACTATTTGTTTTTCCTTGAATGCATAATCTCAACATGAGATACATCCTCAAATCTTTAGATGATGTAATATTGTCAAATTGTTTTGTAACATCCACACCCATAGAAGAAGGCATTGCCCTCTTAGTTGATATGCAAGCACCTATTGTAGATCCCATAAAGTATCATACTTTAGTTGGGAAAATTCTTTGTGCAACCCAAACTTGTTGTAACATTACATTAGATGTTAATTACATCTTTTGCTTCATGCATGTGCTGTAAGTCACACACTTGTTGCACAATTTGTGTTCAAATATTTGAAAGGTACGTGCGACCATGGAATTTGTTACCAAGGAAGGGAATCTCCCATTTTGGTTGGGTTTATGAACACAAATTTTGCAGGGTTATCCAAAACAAAAAAACTCCAAGTACAAATAAATGTTCACTTTGGTAGGCTCTCCCATCTCATGGTCAAGCAATAGATAAGACTCCACTACTTTATCTTCAACTGAAGCTTAATACTATGCCCTCACAGAAAGATGCATGGAAGGAATGTGGATTCATCGATTCTTAACTAAAATGGGACTTGCTAAAACTAAACAACTTATCATTCATTGCAATAACAAAAGTGCTTTGCACATGGTGCACAATTTGGTGTTTCATGGTAGGACAAAACACATAGAAGAAAATTATCACTTTGTTAGAGATCTTGTTTTGGAGGGGACAATTCAACTTTTGTACATTCCCATTGCTCTCAACAACAAGCAAACATATATATAAGCTAAGTCAATGAGGAGGACCAAATTTGAAAATATGTGATCATTATTAATAATGGTTGAAATTGGGTAGAATGTGTGATCAATTGTGTTTGTGGTGCAAACCATGACATATAAATGTCTACTACACGAAGCAACTTTACTTCGGTGATAGCTAATGATGTTAGGTGTACACCCTTGAGGCAATTCGATCAATGTAGTTCTACAACAAGTGAACACATGAAAGATCAATGTACAAGCTAGGAGTACAACATTAGTTTAAATGTCATGATTTTTTGTCAGTTAGACCTGTTGTTATGGTTGTTATAATTAGTAGGCGATCGCCTCTATAATAACATACATGACTTACTACATCTACATGGATGTATAACTAAAGACAATGAATATAAATTGTGCAAGCACTCCACTTGTTTTCATTTTCCTAAAGATATTGAAAATTACGGCTTCTTTGAATCTCCCCATGGCCAAGAATCAATTGAATGTTGGGTGGCATCAAAATCGTGACAAAAAGAATTTAGTCCTATTTGACTACAATGCTCACATTCAGTTTTTGCCCACAACAAATATTCTAGTGACACATCATTGGAAAAAACAAAACGATTGAATGAACTAATCTTTGGACAATTTGACATTTTAAAGAGTTTCCCATTAAGGACATATTTGAGAGATTTCTATAGGGGCATGCATTGTCTTTTCCAATTTTCCAAAAGGAAATCGGTGGTTTGCAAAATGGGTTATGATGGATATAACAGTTTGTATAATTGATTATGATCTGAGTACAATGTTATAATTTCTGGGAATTGGATTGCATATCAATCATTCATTTTTTCGCCTATCATGACGAATGTTAATCAAGTGTTGTTGTGAGTGTTGTTAATGGTAATTAACTCTCAAATGTTGGTTCATAGTGTTAAGTTTCTTGTGGGTTCTATTCAAAAGTTTGGAGGCTGCTTCCAGAACCACTATGTTAGAGATTTGAACAGTGAAGCAAAGACTTAAGAACTAACCGGGAATGCCTTCAGAAAGGATTTCCATGACTTCTGCACATGAGAATATGGGTCAGCTGACCAGCGGGCTATAGCAGTCTGATGGCCAAGTTAGTACCAGTAAGCAATTCAAAAATCTTTGAAAATCATTCAAGAATCTTCTCTTCCTCTACCATGAACCCTGCCACTTCTTCCTCTCCCTGACCTTTTTGAAGGAAACCTTTCTGTGCTTCATCTCAACCGAACGAGTGTCAGAGTTCATCACACAGGACACAAGCCTTGTGTAAGCAATCCCTGAACTTCATTCATTCCAATCCATGATTCCTTCATTTGGTCAAATTCTTTCTAACCATCTAGCAGTAGTAATCAAGGACAATCCCTGAATTTCTCTCTGTTTCCTATTCATGATCTTCTTCATTTGGTCAAATCCTCCATAAGCACCAATTCAAAGAAATAATTTCTGAATCCCATTTCAATTCATGATTTCCATCACCAGCACATACACAAGGTATTGTTTAATACCCATTGACATTGAGAGAGTGTATTACACATTTGTTTTTGTGTCCAACTCAAACATTCTAAGCATAAAATGCCAAGACAATGGAAGCAGAATTACTAGGTAATCTAGTTAATCAGACTTCTGTAAATCCCACATGTTTTCTTCACAAATTTGTTGTGCAAACCTTTGTGGCCAAATTTCATCACGAATCATTCTGAATGTGTTACAGTTTTTTCTTCCTGTTGCAGAGATGATTCCAACAAGGGCTCCAGAAAGGTTCAGGTGCAAGAGACAGTAAGGATGAAGAAGCTGGGGGAGATGCAGTTGACCAAGAAGGAAACTCACAAGAAGAGATCATGAATCAAGATCACCAGATTTTGTTTCTTGAGTCACTGGTGGAAAAGGCTGATGGATGAACAAGAAAGCATAGCAATGTGAAATTTCTAGGGTAAGTAGAGCAGCATGGGGAAGTTAGGTTACCAAGGGAGGATGCCCGAAGAAAACAGATCGCATGATAGAGTAGGGAACATGAATTTCATGTTCAGGACCATTTCTCTTGCAGCTGCTCTGGTCACCCCTCTTGCAGCAGATAACTGGAAAGACTCTGCAGCTTAGTAAAATTCCTAGCCCTCCTCCCAAGTGTTGTCACAACAGTGGAGAATCAGCAAGAACTGCCTCAGGAGGATCCTGGAAGAGGTGGCAGGTTTGATCCCTGGTCAAATCAACAATGACACTCCGTGTATTTCTGCACCTGCATTTTGGTCCAGCCACAACAATCCAACAACCTCTGTTGACAATATTCTTTGCCCAGGTTGCATTTCAACATCCTGCCCCCTCCCCACACCCAACATTGCTCCTTTTCCTGAAGTAACTTGGAGTTGACTTTCTGTACCAATTTTCTTTTTAAAAACTATAGAGAAGGAATACCCATATCCAACCATCTCACTGTTGCAAGAATTAGGTACACCAAAAAACCTACTATATGCTTTTAGGTTTCAAGTGCATTCTTTCTTCTCTTCCTTCCTCTCAGGTGCATTTGCAAATGGTGGTTCATCTTCATCCTCTGTTCAAGCTATTACTTGCTTGGGTTGAATGGAAAAGACAGCGCCACTGGAAACTAGGAGCGTCTTGTGACAGAGGATATCTACATGCAGAAGGTGGTGTTTGCACTCTTGTGAGCCAAGGGCCTAAACTCTGGCTTGTGCAGGTCAGGTTAGCCAAATAACATCTTTTGAACATTCATGTGCAGAAAGAGCCGTAGTAACAAGCAGATCATGTTGGAACTTATAACCAAGGTCTAAAACACTTACATGAGTTCATATTTCACAGATCTTCACCAGTCTTCACACAATCTTAGTTCTGATTGTTGAGCTACAAGTTCCTGAGTGAAAGTAAGAGACATCCTGTCAGTAAGACATTTCTGCAGAATACTATGATGCAGCTATGGTATCACACTGAATAGCAGTTGTGGACTTTTGCATTCTTCAGGCTTGCACACTGTGATTTAATTAGGACAACCAATAACATATTGGCTTAACACATGTAATTAGCTACAGCTTCTGTTCAAAGGTGGACATCTTAGAACAGTCACAACTGGAGCAACTTGGTTGCCAAGTCTCTGAAGGCTCAAGGTAACCATTCCTAAACATGAGAGTGTCTTTATTGTTGAAAGTATGAAAGTATAAACCATGCTTCTGCAAGAAAATCTACTGCAAGAAAGAAGCCAAATTGTAAGCAACACAAGAGGCAATTACCTTGTAACATTCATTCTCATGCCCTATGAGAACATCTTTGTGGATTTTCCATAAACCTTCCTGCAGTTCACATGGGCATTTGTGGAGGAACAAGAAAGCGCCAACTGAGTCACCATGCACTCATAAATAAACATCATGCATAGCAGCTGGAATGCTCCTGCCATTCAAATTGTGTATCATGGCCCACATCAATCTGTTTGTGGTGTCCAACACTCCACAAATCTCTTGGAAAGTCAGAAACTGATACATCTACACAGACACAAAGACATGGACAAAATCTTCAGCAGGGTCAGGAGGACATGCTGCTGAAGATCTGGAAATCATAATGCACAGAGCTTCCACTGTTCTTTCATCATCTCAAGGACTGAAAACTCAAACTACAGCATCTGTCTTCACATCTTGCAACCTGACACTCTACTGGACATGTTCTGTTCACATATCCTTGATCACATAACTGGTCAATGCCCCACAACTCATACTGCCAGTAGGCAGGCATACCTTAGTATCCCTTGGACAGGTCAAGCAAACCTCTCAGGAAATAGTGGAGAAACCCTGAATGTCAAGTTGTGCATGTTGCATGTAAACATTGAGTTGTTGAGTTATCTTTGACTATTTGGAGAACTTGTCAATGTGCACAGAACTTCTCAACCTTTTGCATCAAGATCACGCAAACGCAAGTTAGGCACCCTAAACACACCCCCTAAATCAGGCACTATGACAATGATCAGAGATAGGTGTAATCCACAACTGCCTCCTAGTTCTGTACTAAAACTGAGGGCCTTCACAATTCTCAAACTCAAAGATTTCAGTTATAATACTGAGTACTACCTCATTGCAACTCTACAATAGCCAAATAGCTAGTCTTGAACAACACAGCACCTTCACCAACTTAAATTGTTTGTTTTGTGCATGACCCCAACTATTGCTGCCCGAAGAGCAGCAATTGATTGACCTATGTGACATGTGCCCATTCCATGTCACATTTCCCTCGGAATCAGGGGTCAAGCTGCCAACAACCTAGTTAGGTGGTAAACATGGGCCACTTGCCACAAACCAGATATCCCTGAAACTGAAACATAACTGTGAGATTTGTAGTGCAAAGTGGTTGAAATAAACAAAGAGAATATCAGCATCAAATGTTTTCATAGCCAGTAAGTCCAGTTCAGTCACCTGTTTAGAGAACACTTTATATCATGGAAACAAGACCTGACACATGAGTCAACAACCTGCCAGGAAAGACAGAGGAATCTTAAAATGTAAAGAACATTGACACTTCCTAATACAATTACTGTCAACAATTATAACCAAGAATTGTATATAATGTGCATCAAGCAAATTAAGTCATCAGCAAGTAGTAACTGGCGCTTCCTGACAATCTTGAATCAGTGCTGGCATTGCCTGTAAGCTTGAGAATCCAAATCAAGATTTATTCAGATCCAATATTGGGAGGCAATTTCACGACTGTAACAGGGCAAGGTACACTGTTCACCACAGTGTTGCTCACACTCCCAAGAAGTGTCCTGCATCATCAGTTCACAGCACAATAAGACATAAGTCCTCACCTTGGAAGTGCACTAGCTCCCATGTACATATCATCTTTCGGATTCATATTTTAGTCAGCAGAATGTAGCATCATGTCAAAGACCTAAAAAACCATTCTGCACCACAAGCCAGTGAATTCTAGATCGCAGGAAAGTTCTACATAACTTTAAGTGATCAACTTTGCAGCTTCATGAAAGAGACACAAAAGCTGCTTAGGATCTTCATGCAAAGGCTTTGAACACAACCAACTCTCAAAGAGTTTCTGTTTTTGTTTCAAACAAGATGTCTACCTCTTAAATGTCCCGAACCCTCGGCTTCCCATTATAAGAGCATCCAGCGGGATCTCCACAACAGCCTTCACCAGTTTCTCCTTAGGATCTCCCCAGTAAAACTTTGCCAACACTTTCGCCTGAAAACATACACACAATATAAAAACAGTATTGGCAATCCTTGAGAATTTGCAATCCTAGCTGGGAGTCCATGCCTCCAGCCATGACTTCTCAACTTGGTTCCAGAAATCTTGGTGAAAATATGTTAGGCAAGAGATTGCTCACAGCTCTAAGAGAAACTCCACCAGTGCACTGTACAGAATATTTTGGATGAAGAAAAGTCAAAACGTGCTGGTTTGGATCAGCAAAATGGTTTTGGCCCAGCAGTTTAGCACAGGATACTGAGGTTGGCAAAAGGCACAAGAAAGCCTGACACCTGCTGTTGATTGGCTAGATAGTTTCATCGGTCCAGGTAGGTTGCTATCTGTAGTCTCCCACCTTTTGCAGTCTAAGTTTCAGTTTCACGGGTGAGGTCGGGAAAAAGTAGATAACAAATCTTGGATGTGAGAAATACTATTGCAGGGCCCATATACTGAGCATGGGTGGGGCTGCTCTGAGTTCAAGACCATCCACTCCATAAGATTCTGCTTTCTTAAGCCTCTTGTATCTTGTATGTGGCTTCTTGCATGGTCAGAAAAGAAAGCTATGCTCATCTAGCTAGATAGTTCCACAGATCCTCGAACTAGCTTCGTTAGACACACAAAAGGTTGCACAAAGTAAATGCAACAACGGCTTACCTTCTTCACAGTCTCAGCTTCCTCCGCATAGCGAGAGATCTCCTCATCCGCCTTCGCCTGGTAGCGTCTCTGGATGACCGCATCTGAAAGTTCCTCGAAAGGAACAAGAGCTGCAAGGTCCAAGATATATAATATTACCGCATGCAACAACACCGATCCATCAAAACCGAGTGCAGATACGGTCAGGAAATAGTTCTACAAAGTCTACAAGAAGTACTGATCTGAGCAACAAAACACTTCAGTACCTATAGCCTGATATTGACGAAGCGCTTTAAGAACAGGAAACTGACAAGAAAGCTTTTATTGTCCCTATATTGCACCTTGGTTTGCTGTAGAACTGGTGATCTTATACTACTGTGAAACTAGAATTGGTGCCCCGGAGTGGCGCTTCTTCAAGAGAACTTATGACAAGAAAGAAACAAAATTCGCATCCAGGGGGGAAACCAAAAAAAAAAAAAAACGATAAAAGATGTGCAGTGTTGTTGTTGTTGTTGTTCTTCTTACGTGAGCCACCTGCTCCCCACAGGTCGGCCGCGTCTCCATCCCGAGTGTCTTTATTGACAAACAAAAGAATGACAACGTCGCCGGCTCTGAAAACGTTGTCGATGGCCCACTTGAACGCATACTTGCTGCTTGGCGAGTAATCCACTGCTACTCCAAAATACCTCGCATCCGCCATGATCTTCAACTAAAAAATAAAATAAAACAACTCCGAATAATTTTCTTCTCCTTCCTCTCTCCTCTTCACCACAACTCCCTCAATATTCGCCGTCCTTTCCCTCGCAATCCGCGCCAACAATTCGCACACAACGTTTTCTCTCGTCGTCCGCTTCCGCCTTCGTCTCTTCTTTGTCTCTCACACGCATACTCTCTCTCTCTAGCTCCGGAAGAGAAGCACCTCTTTTCGAGAGGTCACCCTACTTTTGTCCAGAGGCTACATACACGTGCACCTCATCCATTGGTTAATCATGTTGAACGAGAGGCCTTTTCCTTTCAAATTATCCAAAGGCTGAGTACACGTGCGCCTCAACCATTGCTTCCAATTTGTGTTCCCATAATGTGGCGAATTTGAAATTCTTATTCCAGTTTGATGAATATATATCCAGGGTCATTTCGGTGACGTGGCATGTTCCACAAAGGCAGATTGGCAACAGCACACACGTGAATATGAACTGACGACCTCGCCACGTGGAGGAATCAAACTATGCCAGAAACAAGGAAACAAAAAAACACACACACAAATGGCCTCATCATCATCATCATCATCATCATCGTCATCAGCTTCTGTGATGATTGATTCTTCATAGTCTGAAAAGGGACTTACTTGGACGGTTTGATCTTGTCCAATTTCTTTTTCTTTTTTCTGCTGGGGCTCTGGGAGGACTTTACTTTTGGGGTGTGATTTCCAGCCATTAGATTTGGTGGCTCCTCATCTCAGGCGTCCATCTTCTCCATGGCTTCAAGCCATGTATGTTTGTGTGCCCTAATTTTTTTTTAATGCCAAAAGACATTTTTTGGGGGGGCTAAATTAGGTATGAAAAGAGACACATTGTTTGATTTTTTTCTTTCTACATGTTTTTATCTTTTAAATAGATAAATAAATAATTTTTCCAAAAATCTATGTATTTTCCTTCACAAATTTTTATTATTTGAAAATTTTATTTTTGAAAAATACAAAACTTACAAATGATATATATATACTTAATATATTTTAGACTCACATAAAATAAATTCATGAGCTTTTGAATTGTAAATTTGTAAATTTATGATCAAGTAATGATATTTGCAATGTTGGATAATTAATGATGTTCCAAAGTTGAATTTTTAAACTAATGAATTTTCAAAAAAAAAACTAATGAAAATATCATATTAAACTTGATCCAATGAATATATAGCAAGATCATTTTTATTTAATAGAATATTCATGCAAAGGTTTATATATATATATACATGATAGAATAATTTAAAATGTCAAAATTTCTATTATCTCAATAGATTGTTAATAACTATTGATTTCAATGTCATAAGATACACACAACTTGTTATTTTTGTTCATTTATGTAAACAATCTTGTATTGATGATCAAATTGATCTTTTGCATGTATAATGTATTATAAATAATAATAAATCCTTTCAATTTTGTTAATTATCATTTTTATGAGAAAACAAAATGTCAAATGTGAATTTCAAATATAAGATTATTTGCAAGTATTCTTTTTTCAACCATTATTTGATCATGTTTATGATAGATTGTTGTATTTTCAAATTGTTTTATCTTTGTTTCATTATGTTTAAATAATTTGACAAATATGTAATTTTTAAATGTTTAAATTTTTAGTTTTAAAATAAATACTTGGATATCATTTAAAACATTTCTTAAGAATGAATAATTGTTATATACGACTTGTGTTATATACGAAGTAATAATGTGATGCATAAAACTTGATATAATTATTAAAATATGTATCAATTTATTTTTTTAATCAAATAGAATAATGCATAGGACTCTTACATAATTTAAAATAATATTTACATCATTCTTGTTTTGTGTTCAAAACGCTTCTTCATTGAATCATTACCAAACTCATAATGTCATTTTTATTGTCTATTGTAAGCATGCATTGTATTAATGTTTAAATTTATTTATACATTTTGCTAGCAAATACTAAAAGGATTGTCTTAATCAAATTTTTTCAAACTCAAAAACCATTGAAGCACATTTAAAAGATGAAAACAACAATTTAACTTGGAAAGGTATTGATTTGTGAGATGTTGAAACAAGAATTTGATTAATGGATGTAAGGTAATTCATTGTGAAAAGAATTGAATTTTTTTATTCAATTGTCATTATAAAGCACATTTTAATCCACAATATACACATAATTGTAGCAATATTAATATGATGAGAAATGTCCTTTTTAATGTATGTTACATGCTATTATAATATCCATAAATTCACACAATTCATTGTGCAGAATATTATAAAGATTTTTAAAAAAGTTTTATATTCAAATCTTGATAGAATTTTCAAAAAATTAGCAAAGATTTTTCGACTTTATGCTATGAAAAATAAAATTGTTTTGAATTTAAAATGCCTTAGGAATCAAAGTTCAAACTTGAACATCAAAATGAAAAGGGTACCAAAAAAGTTAATGTTTTCATGATTGAATTTCATGTTATAGAATAATGAAAATGGAAACATCATTTACTAGACAATATATTAATCATTTAACTCTCAAACATATTAAAATTCTAACCTTAATTTACTTGATCATCATTAGTAGTGCAAAGCAAAACAAAACCCAAATAAATCATAGGTATAAATAATGCAAGTAATACCTATATTATCTTGTTATTATATGACAATAAAAATCCAAAGGTTTTTCCCCGAATGCATGATACTTTTTTTCATATTTCTAATGTCTAACAATCATTCAAAATATAATTTAGTTAACACAAATATATAATAGATGATAAATTTCAAAACATAAACGACATCTCATTTAATATGTTATTAAGCTTAAAAGTGTAACTTTGTTGAATGAAAAGGTGAAACAAATGATAATGTGTAACTAAATTGAACAAAAAAAAGGATTATAATTCTAATGACAATGGATTTCATCAAAGGTGGTTTAGGTAGGAAGATTATAAGGAGTCCAAACATGATGAGAGGATCCCATTTGAAACCTAAAAATTCATTCTTAGGACTCCCAAACTCATTTTTTTCTCATAAAACCTAAGACTTGTATTAGATTTCCTTTTTTTCTCATATCAAATGGAATAAATTTGCTCCAATTTTTACAAAAGTCTCTTTAGTATCTATTGTTTTCACTTATGAAAGAAAGAATAATAATATTTATCCAATATGTGCCATAATCTATCAAACGCCTAAAATTCCCAAAAATTTCATTTTTTGAAACTTTGAACATTTCAATAAAGCACTTGGCTCTTGTCATAATTGAACATTTTGTACACAAAGCACCTAAAGTGTTTGCAGTAAAAATCTTGAGCCAAAATAATTTTTTAAAACATTCCTTATGAATCCTTGAACTTTTTATTTTAGTGAGACAAAACCTTAGATTTTTTTTGGGACTTGTTGGGAATATTTAAACTTGTTCAAATTTGAAATGCTCTGCATAGAATAATACATTAGAAATGTATGTATGTATTTTTAAAAAAAACTTTCAATATGAATGTGCCAGTAAATTTTGAATTGACATGTTCAAGTGAGGACATCCATTGGATATTTAATGAGATAATCTTTTTTGGTACCCCAACCATGTTGTGACCCTAAGGTCCCATAATTTTTCATCATACCATATTCCAATCCCAAATAAGCTATTCCCTTTTTTTGTCTTTTTGTGTCTCAATTTCCTATAGGAATGAATTAATGTTTTGCACTTTAAAAATGTTTGAATTTTTTTCTTGTTTGCAAATATATTTGTTATAATTTTTTTAAAAATAAAAAAATAAAAAAATATGTCAATAAAAAAAATGAGAAGGGAAAAATGTCTTTGCATTTAGCATACTGAAACAACCATGATGAAATCATTTCAACCCAATTCATTTATTTTATTTCACATATCATAAATTTCATAATTGTTTTTTTTAATTATGTAAATAATATATAATAGTTGTATGTAGAAAAGGCATGAGGGAGCAAATGTGAAAGATTGCAATGAGTTGGTAATGGTTGAATAAAAATGTTTTTCAAACACACAAAAAATTTGATGAAAGTTGATCATAAAATGAAAAATATTAAATTACTTTTTTATCACATAGATTGTGATTTTTTATGAAGCATTTTTTTCATTAAGTTTCTTTGTTTGGGCAAGTAAATATTTTCTTTTCCCTCATTGTGACCAATGTTGAGTGGATATTTGGAAAATTTGGAAATATAACTAGAATATCAAGCTAAACATCACCTTTGATATCCAATGGACATCACAAAATGTGATATCCAAAGTAGAATGGATTTCAAATTCTGAAATCTAAGTAGGATATCATAATCCTACTTAGATTTGGATATCAAGCATGTAAAGGGGGTAAAGGAAAAGGTTTTGGGTAAGGTATAGTGTATAAGGTGTAGGGTGATTGATAGGGCTAGAAAGTGAATGTTTAAAGGTATGTAGATTAAATGTCCTAAATTTTTGAAAGCTTTTAATTAGGTTTGAAAAAGTTAATCTAATTTATGAAAATTAACTTGAATATCCAAAAAATATTATTTGGTTCAATATTTGACATTCTCAAAAATTGATGAAATATTTTTAAAATGTATTTGATATCCCTTTTGGATATTTGAACTGGGATTTTTTTTTAAAAATACAAAAGGAACTAGTTCAATTTTCAAAACCCATTTTGAAAACTAGATCCAACAGACATTTTTTGCCCAACATGGTGTGAACTTATTACAAAATAGGGTGAACTCAACATACAAACATTTTTTTGCAAGGTATATATTGTAGTACCTTTACCATTTCAACATAAATTAATTATTTTTTGTTTTGCTGAAAGTTTGAAAATTTATTCATTATTTGTGTCAAAATTTTAATAAATTTAAAAGTTCAACTATCAAGATATGAACCCCAGACCTTCCGTAATAATGACTTATTATTGAAACAATCTAGACACACTAGACAGCTCCATAACATTGACAAAACCTTGTTTACTATTTTATATAATCATTATTTGCCGAAAATTTCAGAATTTAAAAACTAGGTGTTGAAGTTAAAATTTCAAATTTAAATAATTATTTGGTAATTTGTTGCTAAAATGGTAAAGGTACTATGGTAGTGTGGCATGCATAGTTGATCCAAATGTGAAGCCATTACACACAAATATAAGGTGAACTCAACATATGAACATTGTTGTGCAAGGTATATATTCAATTTTTGAAGAGCCAAATATGAAAGAAAATCTTACTTAAGTTGCATGGTGAACATGTTTTCTCTAAGTGTGAACATGTTATTGAAGTGATTTTTCCTTCCAAAACATGATTTAAAAAATTTATTTGAAATTTCAATGACATGAATAATTCAAAATTCAATATTTCATGCACTTTAGTTTTGAAAATTATGAAACAAATTCCATTAAATCCTAGTCATTCGAGATCTATCCAATAATACCAAGAACGCACCTAGATTCTACTAAAATTTTTCATTTTGATTTAGTTGAAATATCATTGATTATTTTTTCAAATATTCAGTAACTTGTGTAACATGGCTCCAAACACTAAAAGAAAAATTGTAGTAAATGCAACCAATTTCTTACAACTAAAAATTGTTAGTATAGTTGCAAACAATAATTTTTCATTGCAAAAATTGGTTGCAAATGACAATTTTTCTTCTGATGAAATGTCACGAAAGCAATGTGTGCACCCCTATGCATTGAGAGTTTTCCAACAATACCAAGAGTGTAATTGGAAACCTTACAGTTTGGGAAGTCTTAATGTGACAAATTCTGATTTATTTATTTTTTCATATTTTGTATTTTTGTTAAATTTAGTGACAAAAATCACTTAAATTTAACATCTCCCGGATCATATGTTGTCTTGAGTCTGAATCCATTACGAAATAGAGAACTCAACATATGACCATTGTTTTGCAAGGTGTATATATGAATTTAAATATATTTGTAACACATGGAACTTCTTAAAATTATTATTGACATTGTAAAAAATGATAGAAGATGAAGATGTTATCATAGAACAAACAAAATTAATTGATGAAATCAAATCGTTTGTACGTCTTTTTAATTTAATAATTTTCGTCCTTCTTACAAATATGACCTACTAGCTACTAGAATTTATAAAAAAATCATCTTGTTTTTTTCATAAATAATTGTACATTGGTGTCATTTTTATATTTATTTTACTTGAACTATTCTAATATTTTGACATTTTTGACACTTTAATATGTATATTGATATGATATTTCATTGTAATTACAAAATTCAATTAAATTATTGAAAATAATGAAAATGAAAATACTATTAACTACACCATACATTAATCATTTCAACATATTAATATTATGACCTTATGTTAGTCGATTGTCGTTGTTGGTAGTGCAAATGAACACAAAACTCACGTGCAATTAAATTATATAACCTTGGATCAATCAAGAGCTTTTTCCCCGATCACTAGGCTCTAGTCTAAACCTAGACCTAGTTGCAAATTCTAGGTGGCTGACTGGTGGTATCTTCTTCACCTTCTTGAGTGAGGCCTTTTAGGCTAGTGGTCATATTCAACCCCAGAAATGTTAAATTTGGACTGGGAGACCTTGATTTTGTCTTACCATGGTCAGAAGCAACCTAAAAGAATCCACCATTTTTAACCATGGTGCTTTGGTTCACCCCCAAAGGCCAGTCTTGGCATTCTTTTTGATACCATGTTCTCACACAAGAATGTGAACTACTATAAATATGAGCAACTTCAGCACAGTGTTTTCTCCTAGTCTTCTGAAACCTTCACCATTTAGGCTCAAGTTTTGCATGAGGAAACTGATTTTGACACCATTGTAAACATAATAAAGTTCTCTGTAAAGTCACCCTCTCTTTCACCACCTATCCCGTCTTTCAGTGGTATTATCTGCAAAGTAAGGAAATTTTATTGAATCTCAGTATGAAATGCTGGAACTCAGCATTTCATGCACGAGGTTTGAGAGTAATTATCGTAGTTGTACAAGTAAGAGCAATGAAAATAAATGTAGCAGCAGTGGAGGTGCTCAAGAAAAAGGAAAGAAGGCATGTAAAATTTCAGTTTGATACCCTATCACGCCAAAATTGGCTGTTTTCGCTCCCTAATCGCCTGACTTTCGAATAACTTTAATGATTTTGACACCATTATAAACATAATAAAGTTTTCTCAGTAAAGTCACCCTCTCTTTCACCACCTATCCCGTCTTTCAGTGGTATTATCTGCAAAGTAATGAAATTTTATTAAATCTCAGTATGAAATGCTGGAACTCAGCATTTCATGCATGAGGTTTGAGAGTAATTATAGTAGTTGTACAAGTAAGGGCAATGAAAATATATGTAGCAGCAGTGGAGGCGCTCAGGAAAAAGGAAAGAAAAAGGCATGTAAAATTTCAGTTCGGCAGAACAGCCAATTTCGGCTTGAATTGGTGGCAGATTCCAAAGAGGGGATTGCTTACACAATCTCTTGTCAGTTTTACCCCGTGCACTCAACCCTCTTGAGGTGACTCTTACACCTGACGCTCTCTACATGTGTGAAATGCTCAAATAGTTTGGTAATTCTGGGACTGACTGACTCTCTAGGGCTCAGGGTTCAAGCAAAAGCTTCAAAATGTCTGGAAATCCAAAACTCAGCTGTTGTTGTTTTGATGAATTTGTGTTTAGAGTTTTTCATGACCAGGAGGAGGCACTTGGATGATTTGCATCTTGATCGTGGCTGTGTTGTTTTTCACTTTCAGAGTGATACAAGAGAAAGGAAATTGTAGATTGACAAAATTGCAGAGGTTGTGAGTTTGATAATAATAAAGCAGAGAGCTGCAAGTCAGCTTTGATCAAGACCGTGACACTTGGAAAAAGTGGATTAACGGCATTGAAAACACTTTGAAATGCAAGATCGTACTACATTTGTTTATTTTTCTGAAGTGCAAGTATTCCAGGATGGTGACGAGATGCTGACTATGAATATGTGCAAATGCTTTTCTGTAGTTGTGATCAGCAGCAGGAATGAGAATTACTATTCACCTTTTTATTAGCTATGTCTCTTGAGCACTAGCCAACATCATGATATTGAGTCTTCCCGTTGCTTCTGCAAACACAACAGAAACTCAGGATGGTTATTCTTGTAAGAGAATTGAAGTTCCTAGGACAATTGAACACCACAGCATATTACAACAATCTGGGTGGTTGCAAGAATGGTTATTATCCTTTGTTGCCATGATATTTTGCAGGTCAAACAAAGTACCTGGTTGGGTGAGGCCCAACCATCAGTGCTTCACTCATCTAAGCCATGCGTGTGGCAATGTTGCAGATATTTCTCCCATGGTACTCGGTTGAGTTTTCCTTGGAAAGGAGAAATGGCACTGAACCAAGCCATCCCATTTGGAGCAATGGGGAACTGCCAATCAAGATCCCACACATTTCGATCAATGTCATATATGGCACCTTGGGTCATCCCATCAGTTCGACAAATGAAGATCTTTCCTTCATGTGAGTATGCCCTCAAATAGGACCAGGTTTGTTGTTGAAAGTGGGCTTTGACGTAATCTGATGGCATGCTAGTGAGCTCCTTCCAAATATGTTTGTCAAAGTCAAATTCCAGGATGTCTATTGTCTTCCACTCTGACTCTATGTAGTTGAATCGACCGGTAAGTGCAAAAAGGCGATGGTCATGCATGATAGGATTGTCATTCTGTTGCAATGAGAATCGGTGCCCATATAGAGGCCATAAAGAGCTGTACAGTGGCTGTCGTGGTGCATAACAGACACAGTGATGGCTATGTTTGAGATGATACATGTCACCCTGCTTTTTCTCTTCCTCCCAGGCCACATATTGAGCTCTTTCACGTCCTCTCTTTATGTGAAAATCTACTATATGTTCCTCTGGCTCCTGTTCACCTGATGCCATCTTGACTCAAGTTGCAGGCAAGCCCTTGCTTCAAAACAAAGATTTGTCCTTCTTCCCTACAACACGATTGCTGCAGTCAGAAACTGACTTCACTTTGCCAGAGCTAGTAGACTTCAGTTAACTGTTTAGTTCTTGTGAAGATTTATGACTGCTCAATGTCTATCAAGAGAGGAAGAAAGTGATGATGACAATAACAATACTGACAACACCGTGAAAAAGTATTTTGGCAAGGAGGTTTTGCAAAATGGAAATCATGAACAGAGTTCTGCCCATGTATGTGTCTTTCTGAATGGTCAAGAGTTGTGTACTTTAGAAACTCAGATTTCCATACCTCTTGGTTTGGAAGACCCTTGAAGCTTGACAGTTTAGTACTAGCCACTTCCTTCTTGCCATGTGTACAGCTTTGTGTCCCCTTCAGGTCAACCTTCAGTGTCATTACTGGAACATGTTTGTGCAAAGAATCCACAATGTGGGTGCCCATTGACTTTTTCATGGCCTGTGATTTCTGGGTTTGCATACACTGAATGGCATACATGTGCTTGAATCTTTGGATCATCATCCAACCAAACCAAAACATCAAACAAAGTACATACTCTGAATTAGACCAGTAGCTATGGCAGTGGTTCTCAGATCAAAGAACCAGTTGTATTTGAACATGAAAGATTGCACAAGGAAGACATGGAATGATTGTTCTATATGTGGCAGGAACAGCTTGCTACTAGTAGAAACTCCAGACTTCTCAATTTTTCAATGAGATGACAGAGATGAATGTCTCAATGAAACATTATACACTCAAGACCAAATCTACTAAGTTTGCTCCATCTCACTGCTAGCAGCTCTCTCCATCTGAAAAATGCTCTAATGTGCTAGACCCTGTATCATTTGAAATCAAAAATCAAAAATCAAAAATACAATGCACTCAAGACCTAATCTACTCCATTCCTTTGATCTCACTGCTAGCAGCTCTCTCCATCCAAAAAATGCTCAATTGTGCTAAACCCTGTATCTTTTGAAGTGAAAAATTCAAACAGTTTGCATGCTCAAAAATTCTGATCCTAAACTCACTTCATGTTTCACCACCATTGAAATCCATCAAGCTTGTCATTTTTATATTCACTCTACAAACCCATCTCCCATACAAAGATAAGCATCATGTACATCACCATACACAACTGATCACAAAACATAATTCTATCCATAATGCTAATCCAACATCATCAACAATATAATGAAATGGAGGCAGGGTCAGAATTTCTCACTTGGTTGGAGCCTGAGGAAAACAATCAATTACCTGAATACGCCTGGTTGGAAAAGAAACCCAGATCACAAGTAGCTATCAAACACTGATCAATCCATGAGACATCTTTGAAATTGCAACAAAATCTCCACAAGGATCAATTTGTAGGTAACATGACACTGAGTGTAGTTGTGGCCCTTCAAGACTCACTCACAAGTGTCAGACTGTCACCTTTGAGAATAGCAGTGATGCACTGCCATGACACATGACTACCCACTGACTCCAACAGCTCCCAACAATGGCTGTAGACAAATATATAATAATCTGCCCAAAATTTCAGGCAAGATCATAATAAAAAATTTGTGTCCTGAGTCTCTGTTGCATCTTTGGAAGCAACAAGAAAACCCTCACTCACAATGTCAGCTTGTACTCAAGAGACTTAGCCAATCACAAAACTTCATATTATCCTCATTAAACTGCAACAAAAGCTTGTCGGGGTAAGAATCCATGAACGGCATGGCTAAGCTGTGAGATTCCAGTGAGGATGCTTTTTGCAGAGTACAGGCAGCACTGGACATCCACATTGCTGCTGCATGAACCAAAGAGCTTGATGCTGGATTACAAACATGCCAAAAGCCATTCATTCTCTCAATTTGTATGACACCGATGATGATGACAATGATGATGAGGAAAGCAGCTTATGGAATTATGTACGAATCAAAACCAACAACAAGTCCTTCCTTTATGCATAAAAGCATTTAACAAGTTTCTAATGCCAATATAGCTTCAAACAACTACACGCATTGTGCAACATGCTCAACATCTAAGTTGTGATGATATAAGCTTGTCAACTTGGTCCATTTGACCCTCAGTAGGCTCTTGCCTTTCTGACATTGCCTACTGTCGGCTTCAGCTGACTCAGACAAGATCAGCCATGTGGGTGTGCCCTGGTCAGTTCCAAGCTCCACAGGACACAAATGCATGGGCTGGCCCACCATCTCATGCTGCAACACATGCACTACATGCCTACCATCTGCACACACAAAAACTCAAATGTGCACAAACTGTTTAGAATCTGAGAGGTGCAAGTTCTGTCATCCTATCCACATGCCAACAGAAGGAAATTCACAGTATAGGTAGTCCTCATGCAATTCTCCTCCAGAAAACAGCAATAATGCGCTTCTTACCTGGATCATCAGCAATGAGCTTTAGATGCGTTTTGCATTCTGATTTGCAATCTCTCCTCAGTTCCGTTCTTCTGGGCCTCACTTTCAATGTTTGGAATCTCTGATGTCTCCTCGTCCTATTCCTCCATTCCTCCGAGCATTGAAATGAGGCCCAGAAGCCTCAGAATTGTAGGACACTGATATGGGCGCTCTGCAATATGTATCGGATCTTGCGCTTTCGCTTCAAGAGGATCGATGACATTCTTCGAGAAAGCGCAAGATTCATGCTTGCAGTGTACCGGATCTTGCGATTTCTGAACAAGCCTATGATCGATCAAATTGCTTGAACCCTAGAGCCCCCCGGCACGAAACCCTAAGGGCCCCTTTCTTCCTATTTGGCGTTGTACTTCGTTGCCGTGAACGTTGGCGTGCACGTCATCGTCGTCTGCCATCCTCTTAGCGCTTTGGCGTCAAGAAGATCTGCTGGCTGGAAGTCGATGATCATGGCATTCGTGGATCGCTTGTCAGGGAGCGAATTCCTGGCGTGGAGTTGCAGTAATAAAAGCAGCAAAATCGCTATTCTAAGGTAAAGCCCTTTTCCGCTCTCTTGGAGTGTTTTCTGGTGCGTGGTGTGTGCGTCTGACGGAAACAATGGCGTCGTTTTCCGATGTCTTCTTCTTCTTCTTCTTCTTATGTTCTTCTTGTGCTTCGTTTTCTTGTCTGGTCTCCGTTTGGACGTGAATCCATCAAATCCTCAATTGCGTTTTCCTTTTGCAGGGATGTGTTCGACACCAGCATCAGTTGTTGTTGTTGTTGTAAGTGTTTTTCACAAGGAGTGTGTCATGTTCTTCTTCGAGGAGGTCTCGATGGTTTGGACGATCACAAATGGTCGTGTTTGTGAAGAAGCTCTTCTTTTGGTTGTTGTGCGCGCTCGCGTTTTTGTGACTTTTCTTCTTCTTCTTCCTGGTGGAGACTTCTTGTTGTTGTTGCTAGGTAATTGCATTGTTGTTGTTGATGAGGTGCGCCGGCGGCTTCCGCCAAAAGAAGAATTGCCACAAGAAGCGTATGATGGTGGATGCCTAGTAGGAGGAGGAGGAAGAGGGAATTCTTCTTCTTCTTCTTCGTCATCATGGCGGATATGATCTTTGCATCGACTGTTGCCACAGGCAGCAACGGTGGTGGTGGAGGAGGTAGTAGCAACCACCATGATGTAGACACTACTAGTGACAACAAACCTCAATGGAAGAGGACTCGGATGCCTGTGAAGCCTAAAGAGATGAAGGAAATCTCGGAAGCAGAGAAGGCGAATGCAGGCTGGGAATCAGATAGGAATGTGACATGGGGATTGACGCAACGGAATCGATGGATCGAGTATGCGCATATCTCTCGCTACTGGCCTCCAGACAAAGCCGAGAAGGGAAGGAGAACGCTCAAGCTGAACATCAACGGCTGTTTGAATCGCGAGTTCCAACAGATCATTGAGGAAACCAGAATGGCCATCTTCAATCGTGCACCTGATGGCAACATGTATGCACTCGGATTCCTGAAGCAAGTGTATGCACATTGGGCATTGGGTGTGGATGTGGACTGGGCTCAGCCAGCCAACTCTGGTCCTGGAACCAGACCCAATGCCAGTGTTTCCAAAGGATTGCCAGTTGTGCCAAGAAGACCAGCAAACATTGAAGCTGCACGTGAACTCATGAAGGCCAAAAAGCAACGTGTGGTATCAAGCTCAATCCCTGGCACATCTGCTGCCAGTTCACCAGTCATCATTGCACCATCATCAGATCTTCTTAGCAAAGAAGAAACACCCACAGCACCAGCTTCACCAATTGCTTCCACTGCTGCATTACCTCTCACTTCCTCTTTGGTGGTCTGGATGGAAACACCCCTGCCCTCCTCCATGTCTGCCGATGTTGCGGCAGGAACTGACAAGAGGATACAGCAATCCTCAACTGGTGGTGACAACCCAGAAACAAAGGCAAGGTGTGACGAGGGTGAAATCTTTGTGTTGAGAGGAGAAGTGAAAAACATCCAGGAAGACTTGGACAAGAAAGAAGCTCGCATTCGAGATCTTGAAGCTCAATTGGAAAAGAGTGAAGCCCGCATCAGAGAGCTTGAAGCTGCATTGGTCCAAGTTCGACATACTGCATCAAATGTCCTCTGCATGTAATCCTGAAACACTTGATCAGTATTCAAACTCACCAGTTCACAAGATCACAAGAGCCTGAAGATCTGCTGCACATTGAAACTCGATAGTTCACAAGATCATCACAAGAGCCTGAAGATCTGCTGTGCATTGAAACCCAACAGTTCACAAGATCACAAGAGCCTGAAGATCTACTGTGCATTGAAACTCAACAGTTTCACAAGATCAGCACAAGAGCCTGAAGATCTACTGTGCATTGAAACTCAACAGTCTTCACAAGATCATCACAAGAGCCTGAAGATCAGCTGTGCATTGAAACCCAACAGTTCACAAGATCATCACAAAAGCCTGAAGATCTGCTGCACATTGAAACTAAACAGCTTCACAAGATCAGCACAAGAGCAGGACGATCTGCATATTGAAACTAAACAGTTCACAAGATCATCAAAAGAGCCTGAATGCACTCTGTTTGGGTTTGAGTGTTGAGTGAGTTCCAAACCTGGCATTCATACTTTGTTTCTTGAAATCTCATGCTAGAAAAGGTTCCACTCTTTTGCTAATTCAGCACTTAAGTAATACGCTAATCAGTAGTTTGTTGTGGGCTGGTGCTAGAATAATTAGTTTAGGATTCAGGGGGTTGATTAACACAGCACCCCATCTAAATAGATATGACCTTTGTTCATTGCTGATGAACATCCTTTCTCAGCTTTACTTTAACAAACATTGGCAACGTAGGTATCTAGTTTGAAAGAAGGTGGCAGCCATCTGGAAACTGTGCGCAAGTCTGAAATGTACAAGCAGCGTGGGAGTGAGGATTGATCAACTCCTCTTTTCACCTATCCAGATATTGTTGTTGATCTCTTTGTATACCACTTCCCCTCAGCAGTTTGCTTTGGTTTTCTAAATTAGGAACTAAGTGTATTCAGCTTCTGGCAACCTTAGATTTGTGTAGATATAGTGTAGAGTTTTGTAGAAGATGCAAACAAAGGTCGTCTAGTGTTTCACAAGGGTTTATGAGTTGTGCAAGGAAGGCTTCCTAAATTTGCAGGAGTCTACAGTTGCAGGATGTTTGTTTGCTTTTCAGGGGCTACAATGATGGCAACTAATGTACAAAAAATTGTTGTAGGTGCAACCAAGGCTCATTGATTGGGATCATATGTGCAAGTGGACGACAAATTGTATTTGGGGTTGTATCATATACGCATGAAGATCTGCAGCAATGCATTAAAAAAGTGTGATGTCATGTGATGTGTTGGCAAGGATGCTATGAGGCAACATCATTGAGTCATGCTTAAAGTTTTTTTCCCAGAGGTGAGAACAAAGTCAATTGATGCTGAAGGACTTGTTGCAAAATGCTCATTCAAAAGGGGTTTTGTTGAATCACATTGTGAAATCTCATTCTTGAATCACGAGAACAAGAATCACATATTTCAATCCTTCAATGATATCTGAAATTCTTTTAACTATACTAGTTGGAATGCTTGTGATTTTCAGATGGTGTGATGGGAGAGAAACTCTCAATTCAGAGGCAAGTAATGTTTCAACTATATAGCCTATAATCCCAGTGGCTCTTATCTTAGCATTGGTGTGCAACAGAACTAAAATTTAAGCTCATAAGGTTTAAGCTGAAGTTTCATTGTTTTAATTTGTTGGTAAAATGAAAGAATGGTATCTATTTTAAGGAGAGTAAACCCTTGGACAAAAGTATGGGTTGTGGTGAGTCTAGTGTGATATTGTCACTCAATTTCGAACCAAATTTGTATTAATCATCTTCTTTTGCATGTTTGTGCAATTGGGGTGATTGAAAGGCGCTTGTGAAACATGTCGCTTTGTCCTTGTCATCTTGAAGTTCTCATACCTATCTCCGTGTAGAAGAAATATGGAAGGTGCCTTATGTTTTTGGGGGTTTTTTTTTCACTACAAAAAATCAAGGAGCTATCGTGCTAACCCTAATTTAACAAGCTTGACATGAATCAATAACTTTGTAGTAATTCAATTTGCAACTCCATTGTTGCACTCATGTGTCTTCTATTATGATTATGCTAGTGTGTATTCTAATTTTACTCATAATTTTGTTTGTAAATACAAATTTAAAGGTATATGCAACCATGTTGTGAAAAAAAATTGGAACGTGTTAATTCCTATAGTTGATTTAATGAGCCAAATGACATTAATTTCCTTTTATTTCTTATGTAGATTGAGGAATATCAAATGTGGGCTTCAATCTTCTCGGGCCACAAATGACACCCTAAACCTACCCCAACATTAAAAACATGGTTAGATGACTCACTTTAGAATCACCTAACATGTTTAAGAAACTCCATATCTTACATTAATTATAATTACTACAATTATAATTTTTATTAAGTTATAATTTTTATAATTGCTATATATGCTTTTGGTCACAAGTATTGGTAGGTTGCCTTATAAATATATTTAGACATGTGATAAGTCAAAAAATATATGTGAAAGATTACAAATTCCAATGTGAAACAAAAAAAATACATAAAAATGATGAAAATCATGGCATTTTAATTTTCTAAAATGAAAATTTCTTGTACTGGGAAAATTTTAATTCATTTCATTCTTAAATTCTTAAATTATTTTTTTGTTTAAATTTTTGACACTATTGTGACATATTATTTTAGTCTATTTTTTCACTTTCTCTATGATAAACATAGTATTATCATTTCAAAAGTCCATTATGAATCTCATTTCTTAATAATTCATTTTTTTAAATATTTTATCAAGAAAATTAAAACATGACCCCAACATAAAATGAAAACACATTCTGATTCATAATATTGCAATAAAATTTTGTTACCAAAACTTAATAAAGCAAGTTTATGAACCAATTAGGCAAGGATTGTTATTATTAATATTATTGGGGACATATGAATTATTATAAAATAAAAAAATTGCCCATCAATATGAGTCAAAATTTAAATTGGAGTTGGATTTTGCAAAAATAAGAGCCAACAAAAAAATAAGGACAATAAAAATTACTTGATGATCCATAGTCAAACACACCTCATGTCAGTTCATCACCTAATATTGTTCAAAAACCAACAAAATATAAGCGTGGCAAGAAAAAGGAAAGATGTACATATGCAAACAAAAAACGAGGATGTTTGTGCCAAAGGAACACATGTATGAGACAAAACTAAATTGAATTCGACAATGTTTTAATTTAGGAAGGATTGAATGCATGTGGGCAAGCAAGGTAGGATTGGTGGGTTTGTTCAAGATTGAATGGACAACCCCACAACACCTATTGTTATTAGATTTTCACAACTCCTAGAATTGTAACAAGGAAATGGAGGAGATCATGGCTCAAGTTTTGGAAAAATGTGTTGTCATAGACACCCATTTGTTAGTAAAAGTTTTGAAGATCTTTCATTGCAATATGCATGAACTAAAACCCTATAATTGTAGGGAAGTTAAACAAATTTGTGCGCATGTCACAACAATAGAAGATAATGTGAAAAAGGAGCAATGGTTAGTAGCCAAGATGAAATACCCAAACAATATTAGGTATGCAACAATTCTTCAAGTATGTACTAGAAAAAATGGTTGTTACATTTCAACAATTTAAATGTAATCATGTTAATATGCAAAAGATGAAGTACTGCAATCAACTAGTGTAACATCATGTTCAATAGCATGGTGAAAAAGCTTTAAAAATGAACAAAAGTTCAAATAGGGATGTTGTAAATTGATAGTGTGAAACACAAGGGGTGTAAATCAACACCATTGCTTGAAATATTGTTTTAAAACTTATTTCAATTAGAGAACATATGTTTTGAACATGTTTGACCATCAACATTATAATCACAAGCAATAGGGAGATCAATATGAAGTTTATAAAAAATGTTTATAAGGAACAAAAATGTAGCACAAATGAAAGATTTTAGTGCTTCTCCAACAAGAAAACATCAAACTACAAGGAGCAAACAATAGACAAAACCAAACATTCAAGTTTGAAAATAAAAAAGAAGAAGAGAATGTACGTTGCTTGGTTAAACAAACCAAATAATGACAAACATCAAAAGAATATGTTAAGCCATGCACCCAACATCACCACCAAGTCCTATATTAGACCCTAAACATCATTACTAATCTTGTTCAAAGTTTTCAATATTGATATATAACAACACATTGTCGAATTGCACCATTCCTTTTTATTAATTCGCCCAATATCACTTGTGTTGATTTCCATGAAGATTTGATTTTTTTTCCCAACACAAGTAACATGCATCCATCTATGATGTCACACAACATTTCATAAACTTAAATAGATACTTAAAACAAATGAATTATTATCATCTCATATCATCATGCATTAATAATGTTATAAATTATTATCCTTGGCAATTTTTTTCTTTTAATACAAATTTCAATATTGGCCCTTCCTTTATGCTCGATCATTTTTTTGCAACAATGTCCATGCATGTTAAAATGAATTGATTTATTCCTCATACTTATGAGAAGTTTATATTCTTTGAATGTGTTGAACTATTCATTTCTACTTGTTTGTTTATTTTGACCTTTTCCGTTCATCATTTTCAAGTGGATAGATGCCTTATGGTTGGTCCAACATGGGATTGTATTTGTTTTAAAGTTTGCGATTCTTTTGGATCCAAATTGCGCTCTTAAAATTTTTGCCTTTTGCTAAATATATATTAATAACATCCACCACCACCAACCTCCCCATACATGCATGCTTATGATACCATATAGTGCAAGATGTGCTAAACTTTTGATTTGTTGATCATTCCTTTTACACAAGCACTTATGGATGGTGCTAGATCTATGAAACTCCATATTTGTTGGTGCTTCCTCTTGCACAAAGTTGCACCATCAAAGGATTTGGCATCCCACTTTCATGAGTTTCTTACTTTTTGTTAACTTTATGTCTTTGAGATTCCCATATACATCAATCAAAAGCAAATCTCATGGAAAAAAAATTGAAATGCACATCTTCATCCAAACACTAACATAGGTTGACCTTAATGTAAAGTTGTATGCATAAAAGTATGAACTTTTTACACTTTGTTGTTGACATCATATTTACAGTTCAATAGGTCCTTTGCAAAAGATACATGAAAGTTTTAAAAGAACTTACCTTTTAACACATGCCCGCATGTTGTTTGTCCTCTCCAATTAATTTATGCTAGGGTGGTCAGCCTTCACCCTATATCAACTTGTGTTTTAAAACTTGTAAAACATGTGATGCTTTTGGATATAAGTTGTGTTTTTTTTACTTTTGCCTTCTATTGAATATATGTTGGTAACATCCACCACCTTTAACCTTTTAATATGTATATTTATTATACCATATATGTTTTCAACCACCTCCTTTGAACTTTAAAGGTGCCACCATGGTAACTACATGTATCTGAGGAACTAACACCATGAAAGCAACATCTACCCAAAAATTTCCCTCCCATTAACATTGTATAAGTTTATGTAATATCTACATAAGGACATTGAATCATAAATTATAAAGTTCCTAGGACCTATTAAGAGGTGTTCAATTGATCAACAATTATGCATCCCTCTTGGTACATAATAACTTAATATGGTTATGTTCACTTTCTTTCATCACCATTGAGGGAAGTCTGAAATATAATAAATACTAGGTTGTTGCCTTGTGTTTGGTAAGGTTCAAGCAAATACACACAAATGGGCTACATTGATTTACATACATTCAAACAACACCTATTCAAAATAACTAACTTGTGAGTGTGCAATTGTTGGGTTGGATGATATCCTCATCGAGACTCCTAAGGTTGTGTGTTGCAATAATTAGAACCTATCAAATGCAATTTACAGTATTTGATTTGTGTTAAGCTCTCAGCTCAATCATTGTTCAGATCTTCAAACTATTAACTAGTTACATAATGCATAACACTTGTAGACTTCACACCTTGCTTCTATCTAAACTAATGTATTATAATACTTGGTTAAAAAAAAACAACAACATAAAGTTTGTTCATCCATTTGAAAAGGTATTGCATGTTCTAGCTCCAACATGACATTGTGACTACCATGTTAATTTTGGTTATATGCCAAAAGATAAGGTTGTCCATATTACAAGACAATGTAAGTAAGATCTTGAACATAAAACCATGTTGTAAAAAAAAAAGGTTAAGGGATTCAATTAGCAAAAGTGTAGCCCTTTGTAGATGATTGATCACCCACTACTAGCTTTGAATATTTTTGTTGGGTCTTTTTGTCTTCACTACATACTTTAGCCACATAGATCATTGTTCTTAAATCATTATTTATGTGACCATGTGACAATAATGCAATTAATCATTTAATGGGCATCAAATGCTACTCAAGATGTTCGTCATTTGTTCCTTACCACATGATAATTATAATCCCAACAATCGCTATCACCATGTACACATATTTTATATTCATTATAACATCAAAAACATGGAATTTTTCCAACAACACCCCCATGAGTTTCCCTCTATAATTTGTTGTGTTCAAATGAACTAACAATTGCGAGCTTTAAAGGATATCCCATGTTTTGGGCCTTCAAGGATACCTGATTATGTTTGATTTCATGATTATAATGGTTCCCATGTTGACATGTTTTACAGTAAAAACATAACATAATTCATTATTTACCCAATATGGACTCACAAGAACCCTTTGAAACTTCTTTCCTTGATTCATTTTGCATGTGAGGTTTGGCAAAAAAATTCATTCCTCAAGTTTAACTAGAGTTTTCATTCCATTTAATTGTTAAACCTTAGGCAATCCTTTTAGTTTATTTTACCTACAATCTGGTTTAGCTTTATACCTCATAATTCAAAGGTTTTATTTTGATGATTCTAAACTTTTATTGAAATAAAATGATTTTTTAACAAGGTGAAACTGATATAAGGTTTTGACAAGCAAGGTAATTTAATAGACTTGGGTGTCCTACATTACAATGTTGTCATCTCGAAAATGTATACCTTTTTGTAAGCCATCGTTTCACATTCTAATTTTTCTCACTTACATCTTGGCTCCATTGCCATCCCAACAACCCTAAAATAATTCATGCCTCCTCCCAGAGAGGTGAATTAATTGGCTTTTATTGACTTATATTTGGCATAATTGTTATCCTTTAACAAACAAAATATTTAATTTTTTTGGTGAAATTATAAAAATTCATTCACTCGATACATTATAATTCTTTTGACCCACAAGTTACTAATTATTAATATGAAATTTTAAACCCTCAAGGCCTACAAGAAATACTAGGAACATTTGTGATCCCATAATCAATTAATAATGACATGTTCCTACATGATGACTAGTTTTTTTTTTGGTCATTTGAAAATTAATTGTCCATCATGAAATTTTTTGGAATTTGAACATCCCAAAATTTTGAAAATTGGTTGCATTTAGTTTCAAGTTGAAATTTAACAAAAAGCCCAAGATGAAAATTATCATGTGGGAAAAAAGTAGGCCACAAAAAGACAACAACCAATTTAAAAGTGCATGATAAATGTTTGTTTGTCAGCAAATCTACCATTTGGAAATTGTGCAAGCAAAGAAAAATCAATCAAGTCCACAAAATATATAGGTTTTGGTTGGGAGGTAGTTATAATGTAGCTTGGATATACCCGATAGTAGATGTTCAAGGAAGGTTTGCTCATGATCATGGGAAGTTGTCAGCACATTTTTTAGATTTTGGTTTATGTTTTGGTGGTAAATAATGGACAAAGAAAATTCAGTTTAACTTGCAAATGTCCACAAATATTCTATTAGAAGGATGGTAACAAGAAAACATGTGATGAAAAGGTTTTTTCGAAGTCCTTTGTGTCAAGAAGTTGGTTGACATTTATAGAAAAAATTAATTTTGTTCATGGAGTAAAGTCAATAAAATTTAAGTGATAAGAACCATCAAGAAGCTTAGTGTTTATTACGATGCGACTAAAGTCTAATAAAAACCCACATTTTGTGGAGTTCAAGCAATTTTTTAGTCAGATGGAAGTTTTATTTAAATCTAGAAATGAATGAATTTACTAATAGCTAGTAACCTAACATTTTTAGAAGATGCAAATAAGAATGAAAAAAATTGTGCAATTGTTGTAGAAGTCACATGTCCTTTTATTAAACATTTTTTCCTCACCAATACACCTAGATGTTAGAATAGCTCGCAAACACACATTATCATGCACATTGAAATTGGTTGTTGTCGTCTCTTTGTGGCATGATTTTTGCTCACATGAAAATTCTCATCTTGTGCTTCCTATCAAGTTTCAATTTGAAATTACACACAACCAATTTTAAAATATTCTAAAAGGTTCCCTTTCTAAATGATTTTCTTATTGACATTTAATTCCCAAACGACAAAAAAAAAATCATTCATCTAGAAGGAACATATCATTACTAACCAAATGCAAGCGTGCAAATGTTCCCATTATCATTATAGGCCCCAATGGTTCAAGATTTGTATTTACAATCAACAAGTTGTGGGTCAAAATAATACATTGTATTTCCAAAACCAATAGAAATAAAATGTTGAAAAAGTCATATTTAGATGATTGTAGTGAAATCCAACAACATAATATTGAAAGCAAAACCTTAGTCTAGATTTTACCAGTGTGATAGGTTTTATTGGGTTTTTCCTTCAATAACCAATTAATTAAAAAATAATTTTGTCTATATCATTGGAATTCTTCACAACAACTCAATATCCTAGTAAACATATTTCATCGTTTCTTGGAAAATTAATGGCTATTATAATAGCCAATGTTATCATCCAAATGTATTTTGTGAATCTCATGAGAGGTTGACAAAACCTGTTTATTAGAAGATAACAACCATTCCATATATAGGTCAATAGAGGCCCCTTAATTCATATAGGGTCTATAACATCTAGTTGATGTTGTTGTGCATTTGGATGAATTAGGACTTTCATTTTATTTTCTACATTAACATTACCTTTGACAATATGTGTTTGTTAGGTGCCCTAAAATCAAACAAAATGAGGTTGATAGATTATAGAATGTTGTTTGGAAATTAGCCCCACACTAAGAAACATTAGGGTTCATTCATTTACACTTGCAATTTAATGGGATTTAATTTTTTCCAATTTGACCCACCCAAATGCTAGAATATCAAGCTATAATCTTAATACTCTTTAAAAAATTCAAATTTGACAAATGCTTGACATGTCCTAATCATCATTAGTGAATGATCTCAACAACTTGAAAGGAATACCAAAAGCTAACAATAATCACCTTTTATTAACCTTTAACTTTATCATTCCTTATACATAATTGGAAGTTGTATAGATCTATTTGCATCTCTCGTAGTTGTATGTTTTTGAGTCTTGGAAAATTTCTCCCCATCACCACATTTTACAAACTATAATCCTATTTTCAAGAATTTATCTTTCGTTGTTTTTCTATTTTCAAAGACTTAGTAATGATGTCATTATTGAACAAAAGTTGTAACTTGAACTTCCTACCAATGGGTAACAATTTTTGTATTTTCTCTACCCACAAGATTTCATTTTTGAAACTAAATTGGAAAAACATATGTCAAATAATGAAACTATTATCGCAAAGGAGGATTTCGTTCTAATCCACTTTGAGACCCATAAGCATTTTCATTCCAAAATTAATCCACTATGGGAAAATTGCCCAAACATGAATTCATTTCAATAGCTTTCGAACCCTGATAATATCCTCACTTTATGTCCATTATTTACAAACTTGCAAAGGATACTTGATTTGAAATCAACCTCTCATGGCCCTGCAAGGTATCATGTTTTTGTGTCTACCAATTTCTAATTATTTTTAGTTCTTGAAGTTTATGTGGAGTTTTATTTCTTTAAGTTTTGTTTAAATGTTTGTTCTAATCTTTGTGTGTTGTAGTGTAGTTATATGTTGTTTATCACAAGTCAAATGTTATTTTTTATATATTCTATTCATCAAAGCTTGAATTGGGTGTTTTGTAAAAAAAAATATACTATCAAAGAACAATAGAAAACAAAACAATAATGTTGAACTTTTCACAATTTTTTGTTCTAAAAAAATAAAAATAAAATTCTTTTCTTTTTTCTTTGCAACTCTTCTTTTCAAGTCCTCTTCAAACAAATCCGAAATTCCAAAATATGTCTTCATTATAATATTTAACTAGTATTAAAATTAAAGGTCACAAATAAAAAACAGAAGTGTAAACAATAATTTAACACAAAAGTAGTGGAAAAATATAAGGACAAATTTGACCAACATTAACCCCCAAGTACACTAAATTTCATCCTTTTAATCCATGAGGTTAGTCAATTGAACCAAGAGATCTAAGTAGATTTTATATTTGATTCTACAAGTGTTAATTGTGAAACCAAATTGCCTTTGCTACCAAGCTTTAGTTAAGGCTTGGTTTAGATCAAAACTCAATTTTTGTTGGGTCTTAATGGTTAGTGTCATTCACAATGAGGTCTAATCCAATCTAGGCTTCTTGTTTTAATTTCTATCTTTGGGTTATTTTTGTTGTCTATGGTAGGTTGGTTCCAATTCGAACTTGCCAACTACCAAACTTTTATTTATTTATTATTTTTAATGCTTGTTTCATCTATTTACATGTGTTTTCAACCATGATATGAATGTAATGATGCTATTTCATCCTTTATTTTCCCCTTTTTATGATTCATCCTTAATTTGGATTTGGATTTTTTCACCCATCATTTTTTATCCATGTAATGACCAAATAAGCAAACAAGGTTTTTAGCCTTTCGTTAATTTATTTTCCAAACACTTAACCTTAGTAACCAAAGAGTAAAATGAATTCAAATCACATTAGAATTTTTTTTTGGTTTTATAGGGCAAAATTTTCAAATTTTCATATCTTTTTTATACGACACCAAATTGGGGTGCAGTTTGGGACATTGGGTTTTTATATATGAATTTTAAACGGGTGCAACTTTTTAGGTTGTTTGGAAAGAAATTTTTGTTGATGGTATTTTCCAATGTTGTGTGGGTACTTGAATTACTAAGTAAGAATTATGGGTTCTAGATCCAAATACTCGGGTTGTTGAATAAGAACTATTGGTTCTAGATCAAGGTATATGGACCCTATTTAAAACTCACCCACAATTTTGGAATTGGCTAGAACTAGCCCAAAATTGGCCCCCAGTTTTGACATATTTTGTAAATGGAACTAGATCTAGGTTTCGGTTCCAACATGGGTTGAAAACTAGAACCAAACCAATTTTTTTCCAAAAATCCAATTTCAGTTTTAGGGCCATGGAATATGATGGGGCTGTTTGTGGGGAATTTGAGGGTGAAAATAAAAGGGTTTTGTTGTAAATTTTTTGGGGAATTTTTTTGAATTGAATTCTAGGGTTGCAAGAAGCCATATTTCAAAATAGTAAATACAATTGCAAAAACCTTAAGCATGAAACCGCATGACAATGGATATTAATGTTCTGATCCTATGGAAATTAAAACTTTAGTATAATGTTTTAGATATTAAAAGTAAATTACTTTCTATGGTTTTTGAGGTTGTTAAACCCTTGCAATTTATTTTCCTTTGAAATAGAAGTTTGATTTATTCACATTCAAAATTTTGGTGTTTTTCAGCTTTGGAATTGAAGCCAAATCCAAAATTGCATTTCCATTTCAAAACCTAGTTTTAAGCCTACTTTGATACCAACTTATGAAAACTTACCAATCATCAATAAAACAAAGCATCCATCAAAGGGGAGAAACAAATACAAGATGGAAAGACCCACATCTTGGCGAATGAAAAATCCCTCAAAGAAAGTGGACCTCTAGGGCAATGGGAACAAATTAAGTATTCAAACCCCCCTAGACACAAAAATAATATCAAATAATGAATGGGGAGGAACATTTGAAAGAACATCTAACCTAAATGAACTTTCATTTACAAAAACAACATGCCTCAAAATAAAAGATGCCTACATTTGTTGCAATGTCACCAATGTCGTTTACCTATAAAATGAACACAAAACCAAAAGAGGAAGGGTTTTAGTGCCTTTCACTTTCCACACCATGTTAACACATCAATGAAAAAAATTGTTGGTTTGTTGATGCAAACACCCAAAGACCTTTATGACTAGAAGGAGAAACATGTTCATTGAATATTGATTGCAATAAAAGTCATCTTTAGCTCACAACGTGACTATTGTGACAACCCCATGAGATAGAACTACTTGTGAAACCAAATTTGCTCGAATGAGGTCAATGATGATGATGTCCACCAATGTTGGGACACCATCCACTAAAATCATAATGTCCATCTATTGATATAAAGAGTAAAAGTGGGTAGTGGAAGAATGTGGATTTGTTCAATTAAAACGTGGAATCTCACATCCCTTATAATATATATAAAAACATCTTGCACAACATCATGGAAAGTTGTCCTCTATCCACCATAGGTGCAATGAAAAAGATGAACCCCCATAAGATCCAATCCAAAGGTTGGCCACAAATGCAATGAAAGCAATTAAAGCCCAACTTCCTAGATAGGAAGCAAGCACAATGCCCTCTTATTAATGGAATTTTTTATGTCTTCTTGGCTAGAAGCAATTTTTTCTACTTGAAAAGTTAAGTTCCCATGATGATCTAAAAAATGCAATATAATGAACACAAATAAATCAAAACATTTCCACTTTTATGATTGTAAAATTTCAGTTAAAACAACATAATTTACAACAAATTAACCCAATTGCATCTTGTTTGAACATGGCAATTTAGTGTAAAACATTCAACTGATGCCAACCTACTAGATGTGATAATCCCACATGTTGTAAGAGTAGGGCCTAATACACCATCAAATTGATGCCATTTAAATATACAAAGGAAAATAGGGATCACTTCTCCCACCCTTTGGTATAGGACAAGTGGGAGTAATTGGTATTATTGTTTTCATGTTAAAAAAACAACTATCAATTGATGGAGAACTTTAATACTTATTTCTATGTACAACCAATCTCTAGTATGAAAATGGGTTTATTTCACCCACAAGCATAAATGAAAGTGAATCAAATAAATGAATTTAAACATATAGGTGAAATTGGTGACACTATTGAAAATTCAACATATGGATGAAATTCACCATGTGGATGAAGGTGGGATGTACATACAAAATTCAAGCATAGGAAGGAAAATTAAAAATACAAATGAAACTCACCAAAGAATGTAAATTTAACAAATTGGGTTGAATTAATGACATACAAATTTGAAATTTTTTCATGGACAAAATTGAAAAATATCAAACCACAAACATGGATTCTAAAAAACTTGTCAAAAAAACACAATAACAACCATATGGATGAAGTTTTCACAAATGCTAATGAAACACACAAACTACTTGAGGAACCAAGAACCTAAAAAAGGGTTTAAAATAATAGTAAAAAGGAAAGATTCATTTGACCGCAAAAGAGAAAAAGGAAAAAAAGGGGAAAAGACAAATCACGAAAAGATCGTTGACCAAATATCAAACAAAGGTACTCTTTTCTTTACGTAGATACTTTGTCTTTTTAGTACTCAATGACGATCAAACTAACGTAAGGTCGAAATATTAATATATTTTCATTTGTTCCTTGAATTTCACCAAATATCAAACAATTTTTTTGAAAATAAAAATAAATAAATAAATATTAAAAAAATATATAAAAGCCCGTCATTTGATATGCTAGTAAGCATATGTGTGTGTGTGTGTGTGTGTGGTGTACTTGGGCTTTGTATTGCTTTGCAATACTAGTGATGATCAAATTGACATAAGGTTAGAATATGAATATATTTTTTGTTCTTTGAATTTGACTAATATGAAACAAACCTACTCCTTTCTTTATTTAGATACTTGGGCTTCACATTATTTTGTATTAAATGACGATCAAATTGACGTAAGGTTAGAATATTAACATTTATTCCTTGAATCTTACAATATTAAATTAAAATTTCACAATCATATAGATATTCCATGAAAAAATCATTTTCATTTTCATTAATATGTAAATTCCAAACTTCAATTTACTAATTAACTTAGTTACACAATTTGCGGGTATTTGTAATGTAGGTGTCCAACTTGCAATTCTAGTCTCTTGAAGTCAATCAATACTCACAAAATAATATGTAATAATTTGTGATGTTAAAAATTATTATTTTTAATTGCATCAATGATTTAATTTAAATTTAATTTTTTTGGTTTTCTAATAATGTCATGACTATTTTCTAATTACAATGTTTACTCATCCGGATTTCTTGTCATGAATTTTTATTTATTTTTATTTTTAAAATATTTACTCGTAGCTTTTTGACAATATGTCAAATTATCTCAAATAAAAGAAAGGTACTCCTTTCTTTACCCGGGTATGAAAGGAGATCACAACATCCAGTCAAACGCATGTACATAACCGGTCATATATATAATATCATTGTAACTGGAATACCCCCCAAGAGTCCCAAGTGACTGCTATCCCCGGGGTAATATTATCTACCACTGGTTGCACTGAAGGACCGGCAGCCAAAAGGACAAGTGAAAAATATCCAGTCAAAAAAAGGTACCGTATATAACCGGTCAGTATGTTGATATCATGGGAAGTACCCGGGGAGGGAACCAGCAGGGAAGCAGACCTGTCAATGGAATACCCTCACAATCAAGGAGTGGCCAATATCCTTCGGGTAGAGCTATCTACCACTAGCTGCACCGAAGGACCAAAAGTCCTAGGACATGTGAAAGAACATCCAGTCAAACGGAGTTACATAACCGGTCAATGTGTTGATACCATGGGAAGTACCCGGTAAGGCACCGGTTGGAAAGCGTGTTCTTGGAATGCCCGCCAAATCCGGGAGTTACTAATATCCTTCGGGTAGAATTATCTACCACTGGTTGCACTGAAGGACCAAAAGGAAGATGACACGTGAAAAAATTATCCAGTGAACAAAAAGGGTTTATAACCGGTTAATATATTGATATCATGGTAAATAACCGGAAATGCACCGGCAGGAAAGCAGACCTGGAATCTGGAATACCCGTCACAATCAAGGAGAAACTAATACCCTTCGGGTAGAATTACCTACCGCTGGTTTCACTGAAGGACCGGAAGTCAAGGACCTTGTCGCTCCGCGTCATGAGCGCGAGGGAGGGAAGAGCGGGGCGGCGGGGGGGGACAATGGGACGGGGTTTCTGCCAGCGTTTTTTCGCTGAGGATTTCCTTGAAAATAGCCGTGAAATCATCGTGCGATTGCATAGATTTTGATACCAGAGTAGAAGCAGAGAGTTTGCATCGGAATTCTGAAGAAAAAATTTAGGAGTGGCAAGCGAAAGGAGTTGGGAAATCGTCGTGACACTTACTCGGAGTAAGCTTTTCTATTTTGGTTCTTGTTAGTGCCCCTGGGTTTTGCTTACATAGTATGGCGGATTCATTTGCAGCAAAGAAGAAGATGAACAAGAACAGGAAAAAAAGAACAAGAAGAAGTTCGAGAGAAGCAAAGTTTGTGGCAATGATTTATTGTATGGTGAAATTCTGTCAGAGAAATGTAGTTTGCATGCCTATTTTGTGTGTCTTGACTCGTGGAGCATGTGTATGTATGTGTGTATTCAGGCGCAGGAAGGAGAAAAGGGAGCTTAGCCGTGTGTGGAGGGAGCGAGATGGGAGGTTTACAGGAAGCATTGGATTTCATCCCCAAGTACACGGGGCTGACGCCCGTGACGTTCTTCACCGTCGTTGCATTAGTTCTAGCGATATATTACCTCATCACAAGCATGCTTGCACCACCGCCGATGAAGGCGCCGCCCGTTGTCCGCTCGCTACCGCCGCCTGTTCAGCTCGGGGAGGTGAGCTTGGAGGAATTGGCAGCCTACGATGGTTCTGATCCGCAGAAGCCACTTCTTATGGCCATCAAAGCTCAGATCTACGATGTTTCCCAGTCCAGGTATTGTTCTGTCTTCTTTCCCTAGCCTTTATCTCCTTTTTGTTCCTGGAGCACCACCACCTTTGTGCATGCATATCTGCCTGGTTTATTCAGTCTTTTGCTCAGCTTTGTAAATTGTAGAATGATTCTTAGTTTCTTCATGGTTTTCTTCTGAAGTCAAATGGGGATGATAGGTTAGCTGGTAACCACCACCAGACATGTTGCTGTTGAGACTGCTCCTCAGTTTTTTCTTTGTCTTTCAGGCTTGGGTCTCCTCTACTTCATGTTTGCCTGATATGTCTTGGGTCTGAAATCTCTGTGTCACTGTATCTTAGGCTCATTCCACAATTTGATTCAGGTTGACCTGAAATTGTAAGTACAAAGAAATTCTCAAAGCATACATTAATCCTGGTCTCTTTATCACTTTGAAATTCACATGAAAAGTGGCATCATTTTTTCGCTGTATATTTGTGGCAGGATTTTTTATGGACCAGGAGGACCTTATGCACTGTTTGCTGGGAAAGATGCAAGCCGTGCACTTGCCAAGATGTCATTTGAGGAGTGTGACCTGACAGGGGACATTGAAGGCTTGAGTCCTTATGAGCTTGATGCTCTTACTGACTGGGAATATAAATTCATGAGCAAGTATGTGAAAGTGGGTGTTGTTAAATCCTCTGCTCCTAAGAGTGTTGAAAAGGAAGCTCCTCCAGCAGGATCTGAGTGGACCAAATCTGAAGTCCCTGTTGAGAGTGATGCTCCTATTGAAACGGAAACAGAGAAGGTGGGCGAAGCTGAGCCAACTGCAGCTGATCCTGTGTTGTAGGTGGAGATCTCCTGACACCACAACTATGGAGCAATGGATATGTGCAGATGTGAATATACAGTCAGAGATGTTCCTGAGGAATTCCTTTTTGCATTTCACTATCCTGTGCTCTTTCTGGTAGATAGGAAGATCTCTTCTTGTAAATCTCAGGCAGGATAGGCTGCAGGGACATGGTGTCTGTGGTGCCTTGCCTGGGCATGACTTTCAGACCACAGTTGCTATAGTGGCAGATGGTACATATTTGTAACGTTAAGGGTTGGTAGGACAGACACTGTTTTGAGGCTTGTTCAGTAAATTTACATCTTGTTTTCAGCAGTTGAGAGGAAAGAAAAAATAAACCTTTAATGGAGACTTTGTGGCAGGGTTGCAAGAGTTCTTGTTTCTACAGGTTTTGATAGTCAGTTTCCTACCAAAGAAGAGGCAAAATGTTTAAAACATTGCATAGTCACTGAAGCTTAACTCAGCTTTAAGACAACTTCAAGGCATAATCTTCAAAAGTCTAAGTTAGTGGCTTACTCCCTTAATCCTGGTATGTTTCTCAGTGGCCATTTGGTGAATTCTATGAATTCTGCAAACCTCATGAAATACAACAGCCGTCTGCCCCTTCTCAGAATGACAATTATGTCAGAGTCAAATCCATTAAGAGACTAGATCACAGTCCTTGCAATGTCTAGCATTGTAGCCAAGGTAATGCTTATTAGGTGCATAATTTCATTCACTGTAAGCATAGATGTGTCTGCTGCCTTTCCAAGCAGCTAAACAATGGGAAGGTTTGTTGTTTGTGAAACTTGGTCCAAGTGTTGAGCAAAGTTTTTAGCTCTGATCTTTCCAAGCAGATAAACTGTGGGAATGTTTGTTGTTTCTCAAACTTGGTCTGAGAGTGGAGCAAGCAGGTTTTGTATGGTTTGTGTATGGAAAGGACGTAGTTTTTATGAGAACAACTCTCTTTCCAACATTTTCCATGTGCTGAGGTTGTTGTTCTTGTTCATATTAATGTATTGGCAATTCTGACAACTTTTGTGGGTCACTTAAATCTGCTGAATCTGCTCACCATATTTGCTGATGTGCTCAATTTGATTTGCTTCATGCAAGGCAATTTCAATCCATGTTGCAAGCTTCACTGGGCGTAGTTTGTATAGAGTCCAGGAAAGCAAATGTGAAATCTTATGAAAGTTGCTCACTAAGCGTCAAACCATCACCTTCATCTTGAATAGAAGGAGGGTAATGAGCCACAATGACTACCCACTGAATTTGTGACAGTTTTGTAGGGTTCCCATTATTGCATGCATAGCTTTTTTAGACTGCTCAAAACAAACAAAAAATTGAGGAAGATATGACTATCCACTGAATTTTTGACACAGTTTTGTGGTTTCCAGTTGATGCACCCATAGCCTTTTTAGATGAGGCAAAACAAACAATAAGTTGAAGAAGATAAGAGGTCTGCAAGTTCGGAGGTCTAGCATTTTTCTTCCAAACATTTTGTAATTTGAACTCTTCTTCATGCTTCTTCTGGAGTTCAAAGAGATATTGTAAACCTTCACTTGGCACACCAAGAGCCACGAAGATCACTCAAAATGGACAAGAAATGAGTAAGATATGAGTTGATGTTCAATTGGAAGTGTGTTCAGTGATGAGTAGTTCTACCCTAGCTTGTTCAGAAGTGCTTCATATACAACACTGGAAAGGTCAATGTAGGCGTTGTCACAGGCCAATCTTTGTCTCTAATTGCTTTTGCGAATGAATGTTGAGGCCTAAGTAAACTGGCACATATTTTATGACACAGCCTATCAACACATCCTACAAAACTGCTTGAACACATTCAAGGGAGTTGGATCAGAAGTGTTCAGGCTTCAACAGCTCCATGTGAGTTGCACAGGAGGAGGGTTCCCCATGTTGCCTAAATTTGGATTTGAAAACTGAAAATCTGACATCAATTCTACAGTTTGGCTTTTGAATACAGAATTGACAGACAGTTTCAAGAAGATTGCAGCAGCTCAAGCACCTGCTGGATCCTTTGGAGCCACAATCCGTCTGTAAATTGCCCTGTATGTAGTCCCTTGGTTCCTCTCCACCTGCACAAAGTCATGGATGTATAAAGCACTCACTTATCTGTCACCTGATCAAACACCAATCTGAACCCGCTTAATGCTTGAACTGACAATTAAATCACAATTTTTACCTTTTGACCTTCCTCAGTTGCTGTGGATAGAAGCTCCACACACACATCCTTGTCCTGTTCACACAACCATCAAAGAAAAGTTCAAGAAGGGGTTGTTTACACCTGTGACTGTGACTAAATTGGCACCTTACCCACATGTATATTACTCAGGCAAAGTAGCTGTATGTACAGAAAAAAAACTACTGATGTTTTCCTCACACAAAAGAAGCTGTAAGTGATAAGGAAAGTGGTATGGTAGAGAGTGGTGGATGCTGCCTTACCAGTTCGTCTGCAGTTAGGGGTTCAAAAAGAGGGTGTGAATCCAGTGTTGATTTCATCCACTCCCCAAGCTCTTGCACATCTGTTATGGTATAGAGTATACCTGTGGACATACTCAACACCAAAAAGAAATCATCAAAAACCAACAATAGTTTTGTAATAGAACCCATGTCAAAAAATCTTCAGAAACCAACAACAATAGTTTTGAAATAGCAATAACATCTATGACCAGAAAACAAAACTGTGTCCTACCAACAGAAGAGAACTGGACACTGCAAAGTCATGATTTCAACACGCTGGAAGAGTTCATGAAGAAGCTCAATAATAACTGGTGGATGAAAATTTATATTACCTCCTATTGCCATGACATATGCGTACTCGGCGAGCAATGCTGTGCTGCACAAAGTAAGCAATATACCACACTTGGAAAAAAATTTCCTTTAACTACCTCTGGCATCTCAGTTAGAAACACATTCAAATGGTTGAACAAAAAAAGGGATGACGGAAGGAAAACACATTTATGTGGAAGTTGTTTTGAGTTGGAACAATTTGTATGTGCGGATGAAGTTTTTCTGGGTTGAAAACAGAAAAAAATAAATTGCTGGAATTCACCTAGTCTTCTTGTAATGGTAATATCTGATTATCACACCTTATGATGCGTCGGCGATGATTCTTCTCTTTGAAATGAGGGTCAGGGAATAGGAAAAACATTTTCTCCAACTGCACATAACCACAAAATTTGCATCTGACTGTGATTCTGGTTGGGAGTGAAAAAGGAAAAAAAATTGTGATGAACAGAACAGCATTGGAAATTGACAATTTCACACCAGATATCTGAAGGTGCTAAAAAAGCTCCTATGAGGAACAAGAGAACCAATCTGCCAAACGGTGCAGGATTTCACCTGCCCCTTCTCAAAGTAGTTTGGTAAATACTTCATAGCATTTGTACGCAACACTGTTATGTTTCCATACTGTACAATCACCAACCCCAAATGCCACCCAAAAAAGAAACTCCAAACCTCATCAGCACTAGATTATTACACAAACAGGCAATTGCATGATTATGAAAAACAATGGATATTTTGAGAACAAAATTAGCCAATGTGCTAATCTCAAGCTTGCAAAAGTCATCCAAAGGAATCACAGAGTTCAAAAACCGTTGAGACAAAATAGCGTACAAGTGAGAGAAAGCATGTTTTGCAACTACATGTGAAGAAACTACTGAGAAACACTTGACAAGAAACAGAGAAAAACTCCACAAATTGACACTTTGAAGGTCACAGTTATGTCAGTTCTTGTCAAAAAATGCCTCCTCTCTCTTGTACACTATTGACAAGAAATACCCATAACCAGATATGGAAGAAAAAAAAGACATAACCTGGCCTTTGTATTGTTCCCGCAGTGCCAAAATTCTTTCCTTCACATACTCAGTAACCTGGCCGACACAAAACCAGCACCATGTATGTAAAGAGTTTATCTGCCTCCAAACTGTGCGCCTCCTGAACCTCATAAGTTCTGAAAAAAAAACAGCATGATACCTCTGTTGCAAGCAAATGGATCCATGACACACCTTATCTCGAAGCTCCATACCCACCATGAGTTTCTCAGGAAATAGCAATGCGAGTTTGACTGCCAGGTCACAACAGATCATCAGGGGAAATTTTCATTAAAAGAGCATGTGCAGGTCCTCTGTGCATGCGTGTGCATGTGCATGTGTGTGAGAGAATATGTGCATCTCTCTTGGATTCTAGAAAGTCTCTCCACCCTGTATTTTGCTGAGATTCTAGACAGAGAGTCAAACATACTGAGTGGGATGTCTGGTGATGGAAAACACTGTTACACACCGATAAGACCTCCGAAGCCGCAACCAATATCAGCAAACCGAACTTTCAAATCTTTTGCATCTGCCACCACATTGGAACTCAAACAAATAGTCAAAGACTGACAATGAGAAAGGCAATGTGCACCCCATCTTTCTCTACTTTTCAGAAAATAATCCATGTCTAAAATCTCTCAAGCTTCACACCTTTCTCATGAAACCCAGAACATGTAATGCTACATACAAAAGTATGGTGCAGTTTTCTGGGGTGTCAGAGAAGAAACGGCAATGCCCACCCTATCCTTCTATACTGTCCAATACCCATGTCTCAAATCTCTTCAAGCTTCATGCCTTTCTCATAAAATGTTCTTCCCAGAAGATGCCATGCAATGTACAGACCAAGCATGCTGTCGTCTTCTGTTTGTCAGAGAGAAAGAGCAATGGTTTCAGCTTTGGCATACAAAAGAGCTTGAATATGAAGAAGAGTGCAGGATTCCCTCTCACCACAGTGCACAGTGTGGGTTGCTACAGAATTTTCTGCATCCTCTTCACTCCTTGATTCATGTGCGTTGCCAGCAGCTGCAGCTTTGCTGCTGTCACCACCACCACCACTGTCCTCAGGTTCTGTGGCTGGAAAGAAAGCTGGAAAATGCTCTGACCAGTCGAATTCGTCCGGTTTCACAGGTCTGCAATGGCACTGCGTATGTCCCCAGTCATCTTCTCATAACGAATGGGAGTAAAAGATACAAAAAGGAAAGAGCAAGGACATCTTCTTGTCCATCTGGAGAAGATGTGAGAGACATGGATATAGAATTCCCCTTCCCATTCTCATGTGTCTCCACATTTCTGGAGCTTCTTTTCTTGTGGATCTCTCGTCTCCAATAGCTTCAGAAATGGCTCAAGAAAAACAAACATCCAAACATCGGGAATCTAGGAGCCCTAAATCCTGAACGATTTCCAAAAGGAAAATGGGGATAGGGATGGGGGAGAAAGCATACACAGGGAACTGAGAATCACTGAGAGGGTTGCTGTGTGCACGGGCGCGGTAGAAGCGCTTCTTGGGCATGCTTTTGTGCTTCCCTTGAGCCTGTTGTCCTTGAGCCTGTGCTTGCTGCTCTGCTCTCCTCTTCCCTTTCATCCCCTCCACATGCCTCCATTGCTCAGTGTTCTTCTTCTCTCCCACAACAACAGAAGATCCCACCTCCTCGCCTCCCATCACAACTAAGTTAGCGCCTCTCTCTCTCTCTCTCTCGCCTATCTCATCACTCGATCTCTCCAACGCAGGCCTGCACTCCAACACTACTTCATGCAATTCCTTGCTGTTCTTCCCAGGATCCTCAAACCACAAACCCTACAAAAGCTTAAACCCTCTTCCGAAACCCTAATCTCGAACCGAAGGATCTCGACTATGCGCCCTCGCTCTTCCCGTCAAGGTTTTTGATTGTTTCGTGTTGTTGCGCAATCTGGGTTGTGTTGCTTTGGTGTCCATGAGATCCCTGCTTCAAGAAAGACAACCTTTTGTGCAGCCATATGGCTTGGTTTGTTTGTGGTCTTCTCTTTTGCTTCAAACCTTTGGGTGTGCAGGAGCTTTGCAGCTGCAGGGTAAGCTACTAGAGGTGCCTCCTGTGCCATGAATTGGAACGGAAGAAGGTGCAAGGAGTTAGACATTTTGTCACCAGATAGTAGAGTCAACTCTCATCGGAGAAGCCGGTAGAGTGCGCGGAGGAGGAGGGTCAAAGGGACAGGAGATCGAGAGAGAGTAAGAGTAGGGCTGGCGGGGGGAAGGAAACATGGACAAGAAGCTAATGCGTGCTCGCATGAAGGAGGCAACTCAGAAGAGGGAGAAACGGATCACGTCTCCTCTGGTGAGGTACTGCAACTGTTGAACTTTCTTCACAGTTTTAGGGTTTGGAGTTTCCTCAATGGCTAAGAGTTCCGAAAGTGTGATTTTTTCATTTTGTGTTGGGAGTGTCAAACCCATGTGAGGAAGAGGATCATCTCTCGGCTGCTTGAAGAAAACTCCTGTGGTGAGTGTGTTGTGCTTGCTTGGTGAATAAGAAAACTCTTCTGGTGTGTGCTTGCTTGGTGAAGAAAAAAGTTCTGGTGTTTGGTTGCCTTTTGAAGAGAATTGTTGCTGTGCATGGGTTTGGTGGTGCATTGGGATGGCAGATACAACGAGCTGGATCAAGCAGTGTGCAAGGTGTGCAATGTGGTGATCAAGTCAGAATCTCTCTGGGGTCCTCATTTGGTTTCTCGATCGCACAAAGAGGTCAGTCTAAATGTTTCTGTATGTCTGTCTGGCTGTCGGTCTGAGTGCAATAACAAAGTTGATACATTGGGAGGGGACTAGCATGTCAAGTGATGTTGTAAACAGGAACCGGCCATGTTGCTAATGATCAGAGGTTCTCAACGATTTTGCAGCTTTCTTTATAAACTGAATAACATATCAATGTGTCGAAAGAGTACCAAAAGAGAAGGCAGTTGTGTCCTCCTCAAAGGAGAATTTTTTTCTTCTTCACAGAAAAGAAACTAAGTATCAAGATACTGAAAGAATTGTAAAATATGATTCTTGAAGTATGGAATCAATTTGAACAGTTCTGATCATACTTTTGGTCTTGCGCATCCCCACTCTTGGTGAGAGAGTATGTAAAGAATCAAAGGATGCAGTTGAGGATCTCTTTCACTGTTGTTTGGAGAAGGCACACCTATAAACTGGATTCTGTTGCTAGAAAGCAACCAGCATGGAATGTACAAGGAGGTTGATGATTGTGTATCTGTGACGAGAAGGATGTTGACGTTGTCTGCTTCTTGGTGGTTGAGAAATAATGGAAAGAATCAAAGGATGTGGTTGAGGATTTGTTTCACTGCTGTTTTGAGCAGGCCTGGTAGACTGGATTCTCTTTCTAAGAAGAAGCAACCAGTCTGAAATCTGCAAGGAGGAGTTAGTGGTGTAGTGTATCTGGGAAGAAGGATATTGAAGTAGTTTGGTTCTGAGTGGTTGCAGGCAGCTGAGCAAATAAAGGCCCGTGCTGCTAGGGCAACAACGCAAGTTTCAACAAAGGCACAGACAGTATCTTATGTGACTCTATTGCCAACTGAGTCCAAACCCAGTGTAACTGTGTTACCATCAGATTTCTTTGACTCAACTACAGCTCCAAATAGCAAGCGGTTGCGCTCAAATGGTCTATCTCTAACTCTTTCTGAGTCAGAATGCTAGATTTGGAGCATTGGATGTCTACTCCAATGTGTATTTGCTTTGAGTTTTGTATGTGCTCATTACTGTTGAAATCAAAATCAGTTTTTCTGCAAGTGTACAATAACAAGAAGTTACTGTTTCTTCTCTTTCCATTTAAGTATCTGTCTTACACTGGTGCAATTTTTGTGAAGCTGGAACAGAGCATACATCTCTGGCTATTCAAGCAGAAGTGTCAAAGGAGCAATCCACAACTCAGAAGCCTGCCCATAATAGTGTGGCACCTCCAACTGTTGAGCAGTTTGTTGGACCTTCTTCACAAGTGCAAAATATGAAATTCAAGGAACCTCCTGTTCCTGTGCAAGAAGGAAAATCTTCAACATTGCCTGAAGGGTTCTTCGACAGTGTTGATGCTGACCACCGTGCACGTGGCTTAGAACCTCCTAAACTTGATATCAAGTATGATCTAACTCTTCTGCTCAGAGGAATTGATTAGTATGAGGTGAGAGCTAGAGAACAACAAACAGACCAATAAGATCTTTTTGGGTACTTTTTTTCCTGCAGTTTCTTTTTCAAGTAGAGTGAATACAAGCTCCATGACCACACAGGGCTATGGGGAAGCCTAGTCTTGTAAGTAGGAAATTTTCTGTTGTGGGTGGATTGATTGCACTCACCTAGAAAAGCATGCTTATCCAACCACTGGGGGTTTGGGTTGCTGCAGAGATGAATGGAAAGAATTTCAGAAGACCATACGTGAAGATTTACATGAAGTGGACTTTCGACAAGAAGCGGAAGAAGTATGTAACAGCACAATTTGTTCACCACTTCTGTTTTTGGTCAAGCAAGGTGTGATGGTCCAGGCCATGTTTTTTCTGTTAACAATTTGAACTTCTTGTGTACAGTATGAAGCAGCAGAGGAGAGAGAACAGCGTGAGCAATTGGAGCAAAGGTAAAGGATTTTTTGTTCCTTCGGAACCTACTGGTTTCATGAGTTTTGAAACATGGTATTGGATATTTTCTTTGGTTTTCCACCTCTTTTGTTGTAGTAGTAGTAGTGCTCACACTGTTTGCTTGTTTGAAAGCCATTACATGATCTTGTTGGTAGTAGTAACCCTGTTACCAGAGTTGCTGCTTGTTGCAAAAAACCATCATTGTGGAAGCTGTGTGACTGACAAAGTTTTGTTTTGTTTGTACTGACAGAACCATATCAGAACGAATTGAGATGTTTCGGAAACAAAAGAGAGAGAAAGCAGCCAAGGCAAAGGCAGTGGCAGTTTTCCCAGCTTTTGGCCATGAAAGTGATGATTCATTGTCAGAGGAGAGTGATGAAGATGTTTTTGTGGATTGGCGGGCAAAGCAAATTTGATTCACTGTGCTGATAAAGCATCAGAAAAGAAGACCATTGTTGGTCATGCGCTTCAGGTCGTAGGATTGAGAGATGTTAAACAAAGCAAAAGACAGAGGAAGCAACCAAGGCGAAGGCTTGTTGTAGGCCATGAAAAGCGACAATTCTTCATCAGAGGACTGTGATGAAGATCTCTTAGTGGATTGGCAAGATGATTATCAGAGGAGTGCGATGAAGATTGTCTTAGCAGATTGGCAGGCAAAGCAATATTGATTTATGTTGCTGGTACAGGGTCAGAAAGATGACCATCGTCTGGCACCTGCTTACAGTCTCAGGTTGTGTAACATGCTTTAGGTAGATTGTGACTTGAAATCTAAAGACCAGTTAACTGAAATCCATGGCCAATGTAAGCTAAGCTGGAATAGTGGAATATGAAGACTTTAGGCCCAGTTGCTGGACTTTCAAACATTGTAGAGGAGGGCATGTGATAAGAAAAACCAAAACTGATGCAAAGATTTGCCATAGCAGGGGTGTGGTTCTCTCAAGCACTGATTGGGTGAAAGGGAGGCCTTAAGAGTAGGCCTGAAACTGCCCAAAAGAAAGAAATGGCAATTTTTCTTTCCAAGTCTTTCCTCCTCAGGATGAAGTGGCTTACTCAGTCATCATGGGTGAGACTGAAACTTGCCAACTTCAGTTGGTTTAGTGTTTGTATTCCTCTTGTAAGCAAATTTTGTCATAAGTATTCTCTTTCCGTTCCCAGGTAAGGGAAGTCCATTGCCCTTGCCATGTCTCTTCCATTCTAGCCAACATCATAACTGAGTCTTCCTGTTGCTTCCAGAAAAAGGATATAGATTTTGTATAATGGTTTGCTCAAAATTTTGGGCAGATTGTCAATTGTCTACACCCACAATTCAGTTATTCTGGAGCTGATAAGGTCAGTGGGTAGCCTCTCTTTCACTCCATGAAACACAAGAACCCAACTTGAGGTTTCGAAACCAATTCTTCAGCTTTGGAACTCTGCATCTGCTCTTTTCCACACCCAAAAGGTTTGATGTCACAGATGAAAAAACTCTAGATACTCACAGTTCAGCTTCCAGGGTTCACTTACAGGAATGCCATTAAGGATAATGTGTTCATACAGAAAACTAACTCAAAACAAGCCCCTTTTGAACACAGGAATTTTCTTGTGTTGTATCCAGTGTTTATTTCCAATATTTGTGTAAGAAAGAACAGAAGTCAGTCATTCCAGAAGTGAAGTTGCTCACTGGAACTAGATTTCCATATCACTTTCTATAGACTGCCTTGGATTTCTGAAATATGCTAACCATAATTGAAAAAGCCATATGACTACATTGCAATCTCCTTATTTTGTCAGCTGTGAAGTTGGGATTCCAAGAACAGGGTTCAGGTCACCAGGGGTGCAGTACACAACAACCATATCTCTGCAATTGCAGACAAACCTCTGCAGCAATGAATTTGAAGGTAACATGACAATGAGTCCAGTCATACTCTTTTGAGAGTCACTTACAAAGGGCAAGAGCATCTTCAACTTCATTGAATAGCAGTGACAAGCTGCCACAACTACCCACTGACTTCATCAGCTCCTGACAGTGCTGCAAGTAGATAAGTACACAAAAACCATATACAATGTGTGGTGAAAAGATATATAACAGCACCTGTACAATTTATGTGGATGGAATACAATAGATGGGACGTGCTTCTGTCCCCTTCACAAATACTTAAGATTCCTCCAGAGCTATAAGTGCTTTACAGAAAGCATGACTTGCTGCAAACTATATACAGACAATACAAACCAGAGGAACAACACCTTTTCAGCCAAATGTTTTCTCCCCACTGTAACTGATATACAGGAACCCATCCGCATCCTTGTACTCATGGTATATGCTTGCCAATAGAGATGCTGCAATTATTCCATTGCCCATGATGCCTCAGAATTCCACCTTCAATACTACCCTTTCCCTTCTTTACTCTAAAACACAACTTCAAGTACACACATAAAAGTGAAAAAAGCAATGGGTTTTTCAGGCAGCAAACTTTGTCCATGGCAGATTCAGAAAATTTCACAACATAATAATTTTACCTTCCCAAAAGAACCTGGCATGAAAGGATCTTCCCACAATTATTACGCATAGCTATGCATGAGGTGAAGCTTTGTCAAACCTGTGGGAGGGAGCACATTGCCCACAAAAACAAAGAGAGCCTGTCCAGCACGAAGATGGAGTCGCTTGCCTATAATGTGAACAAACTGTCCAACAGTCACCTCCTCTGGTACCAAAAACCTGCAAACCCACTGCAATGACTCAGCCTGCATCACTACCTTCACACAAATATCTCTTATCACCCTCCACAAGACCACAGACTCCAGTCTGCAGAACAACCACCACTTCACAAACTGCAACAACACAGCCTGCATCACTAACTTCACAACCCCCTAATAGTCTCCCTCCACAAAACTGCAGAATCCAGTTTGCAGAACAACCCTTGCTCCAGATGTTGAGCAAGAAATCAATTTCTCAAAAAAAAAAAAGAGGATGAATTCAATGCGGAACATCCCATAATCTGAAGTCAAAAAACAGAAACAGGAAAATAAAAAGGGAACAGTCTGAGATTCAAGCACCCCACTTGTTTTTGTCCATGTCTGGCATATCTGTGTGTGATGCCTTCTCAACAATCACCTGCAGCCAACCCCACACTTCTTTGTCACCCCCACTAGTCTAATCCCCACATCAAACAGACAAAGAAAAAGAAAAATTCCATTAAAAAAATTACTTTGCAAGGACAAATCCTCAGTTCAAGTGCAGCGCAAGTGAGAGAAAGAAGGCTCTTTCTTACAGGGATTCTGTCAGGGTACTTCAGCCGCATCCTGGCTGCTTCAGCTGCCCTTTCCTCTGCACCATCATCATGTTGCCACCATCACCATGATCACCACAGTACATGAAAAAAATTCAACTCCGCAAAATCTCCACAATCTTTCTTGAAGAACCTCCCTTTTTTTAAGACTACAATAATTTCGCCTTCTTCTTCAACATACATTTCATGCCAATTTTTTTTTTTCTCGATGCATGAAACAAACAAGAGTTTAAGAGAAAAAGAAACCCTAAAAAACACAAACCACCTCAAGAAAAAAGGAAACAAAATGGGAGGAAAAAAAGAGCTGAAAGAAACAAGAGTTTGTGCTGCACACCTGCAGTATGTGTGCGCTTGAAGCTGCCCATCGCGAATTCTTTCTTTGTTGCTTGCTTTCTTTCTTTCTGTCTATCTGTCTGGACTCTGTCTGTCTTCACCAGTGAGACAACCACTTGTGAAAAGTCAACATCCAAAGAAGAAACGTAGTAGTCGGAATTGCTCGGATGTCGATTTGCAGATGAAGATGACTAATACCCCGAAAGAGAGAGAGAGAGAGAGAGAGAGAGAGAGAGAACAACAACAACAACAAACAAACAAACAAACAAGGGGAAGGAGGGAAGAAGAACGCCAGAAGAAAACACACGCCGCAACTTTCTTGCAACAGGTACTTGGGCTACAGTGGAACAACGGCTGGTAACCGGGCCAACACTGGCCGGTGATCATGCATACAACACAGAAAGCAAGCAGCTCGCTCAATCTTATGGGCTTGATTCTTCTTATGTTGGGTTTAGGGTTTCCATAATTACAGATCCTTTTGAGTTGATTCAAAATGGGATCTCAGATGCATCCATGATCCTGATGAGGAAGGAAAAATTAAGCACCCTTTGTTGTGGAGTTCTTTGCACAAGAAAAGCATGAATGCATGCTCCTGATGCTAATGCAGCAAATTCATTCTTCCCATTCTTCTGTGTCTTCTGTATCAATGCTGCACTGGGCCAGACTGGATTGGATGTCTTCCCACACACCACATGCAGAGGGATTCTTCCATGTTGGAATGTGGAATTTGGGTGTCTTACAGTATACTGCAACAGCAACCACCACCTATTCTGGCAGCAACTCTTTTGACACCACAACATATCTTGCTTCATGAAGAGATCATACGAGGACAGCAGGCAACTCTTTTGATACCACAACACATGCTGCTTACCAGAGGACGCCTGGCATCTCTTTCCACACCACAATAATATGATGCTCACAAGATCACATGATAAAGAGTACACCCAACAACTCTTTCAACACATCATATGTTAATGTTGCTCACAAGCAGATCACATGAGGATGTGCAACTCTTCTCACCCACAACATGTGCACGATTTTACTCTTTCAGAGATAACACAAAAACTCAGCGGTGCTTCTCATCCAAAAAGTGCCATGGACATGAAACCATCATGTGCTTTTTTCCAGTTTGCTTCCAGAAAAAACCCAACAAATCAAATCCTAAGCAAAAATGTTAACAGGAAAATGGACTTTTTTACTAAGTCTCATCACCAAAGCAAATAGCACTCCTCCTTGGCTGGTCTGAAAGATACAAAACACACTTGATGGTGTAAGCCTTAGAGAGACATACATTGTTTGTCTCTTAGTCTCTGAAGATTGAGCTGTGGGTCATGAAAACGAGCTCAAACTTTCAAAGAATCCTCCTAAACCCTGAACCTTCCATAATCTAATCCACTGACATCAACTGTATTCCCTCATTGTCTTCTACTGATAAACAGCTTTTGATGTATGGGACGACTCTCTTAATTGGGAGACTGTCCACATCATCATCATGAGGGCAGTCATAGTATTCCTGGGCCCTCTGGTAGCAAATATCAATAGATTGGGCACGTACACAAGTTCTTGCCTTTTTCCTCAATATCTTTGTTTCAAAAAACAAAGGTTTGATTGCCCCATATGCTTGTGCAAGTCCACCAAATGTCGAAAAAGGAGTTGCAATTAAGTCATCCACAAAACTTAGTAGGAGAATCTCAGCCAGCGCTTGCGCATCTGCACTAGCACCAAAGTGCTGTTCACCTTCATGGCTAATTTGAGACACCCGCACGACATCGCCCGTGATTGTTTCATTCTCCAAGTACTGCTGCAATAAATCATCATATAATGCAGTGTGGAGAGATGTGATCAGAACCTGAATAACCTTAGGATTCCTTGACACAGGTCGTTTGAACGAAGATTTCAGACCATCTTGGATGCTTGGAAGAAGCTTTTCTCTTGCAATACAATCCTTGATGTGAGAATTTACTCGCTTGCTATCATGTTTGAATTTCACACCTTTGCCCCAGAGGAAACGCACCTGTGCAATTTGCAACATACAAATCCATCAAATTTGCCTCAGTTTGTATTTGTATCCCATCCAATTGCAACTTTTGAGTCCAGAGTCACTCTCTCCAAAGTCTTTCCCAACAGCAACCCTGGAAGCTCAGCTAATTAGTACAAGAAGGTCTACTTTGAAAAAGTAGGATTTGGGTGCCTAATGATATGCATGGTATGCAATTGCAGAGAGAAGAACTAACCTGAATGCCCACACGCTGATCTGCATTCTTGAACAGTGTATCATCATGCTGTTTAACTGTCTGCCAAACATAGTCATTTGGTAGCATGACAGTCCGTAGGAGGTTGGTAAGCACCAGTGATGGGTCAGGAAAGAGAGCCTCTAGTGGTGTTCGGAAAGCTGGAATAGCAAAGAGTTTTGGCAGAAAGTAAAGACACCCATGAAAGTACAGCCATGGAACTTGAGTCAGATAAGATTGTTCGGTGTTGCAAAAGAATCTCTGCTTCTCAGGATGAGAGTGATCAACATTCAATGCATACAAGGGGTCTATCCGCTTCCCTGCTCTTGCAGAGTCAACACCTGATATAAGGAGTCACCAGACCACTAATATCAGAACTTTGAAAAGCAGAATTTTTACAACATATCTAGAAAGCTTGAGACATTCCCATTGATGATCAGATGAAAAAAGAATTCAAGGTTTAGGACAAAGTTTAGAACTGCTCTTCACCTTTTTCAAAAAAAGCAGTGGATTTCCATACAGGTGACTCCCAGCCAGTCCATCGGCCTACTAGTGTGTCTTCCCACCCACGCACAGGAAGTGGAAATGTTTCATCAAGCACCCATGAAGAACCCAAGAAAGGTTCACACATCGTCTGCGGGATGTAAGAATGGCTGGGAATCAAGAGAACACGTTGTGTCAATATAGCATATAGAACAGCTGATGTTAGGAGGACAACCTTGTTTCCGATCCCAACATGCTGAAGGTTGACCACCAAGAACTTGCAGCCAGTCCTACTACTACCAGCCCCATCATCAAAGTCACGAGTTACATTCCCAACTTTGCGCATGCAAGTCCGATGGAGTGCAGAATACTCCTGCAGGACTGCTGCCCACTGAGAGTTAGGCTCCAGTACTTTCCGTTTGCGCACTTGACTGTACCGAGTCACCAGCTCATTTCGGCTCTGGCAAGGATATTTTCTCTCCCAATTCTTCCCTTCACAATCACAAAGGCACATCATAAGAGATGAAGGGAAGATTTGATTGTTTTGCTCCCTACATCTTCTTTCATCCCATCAGTGGACTATTCCTCACACGCAGTGGCAAACTGTCCTAAAATCCACAGGTGGGTGGTTGTTGTTATTGTTGGACAATACCATTACACATCCCACTTCTACATTCCAACATGGAATTCCTATGTATGGGGTGCAGTAAGACATCCAGACAAAGTGTATTGTTGATATAGATGACAACAGAAGAAGAGTCTGATCAAATGGGTACAATTTGCAGCATCATGACCATGTTTTTCTTGTACAAAACTCTACCTCAAATGGTGCCAAATTCCTCATCAGGATCCCAGTTGGATCACCTGGGGCAAATTCATTTTGGATCAAACTCAAAAGGGTGTAATTATCAAACTAGATTTGATGGATATACCTATGCAGCAGAGTAGTACTGAGGCAGAAAACAGCTTTCAACAGTGAGAGAGTTCAAAAGGGCTTTACCCAAGTGTCAGCATCAGAGTAAGCAATGCTCTCGTCACCACCAACCCCAACAGTGACATCTCTAATTGCATTTATCAAAGCTTCTACAGGCCCTTCATGTGATCTTTCCACAAGGGGCAATTGGGGCATGACAGAATTGACTGGATGTCCCTTCCTGGAGTGCCGAGTCAAGGAGACGATGGATTGAAAAAAGATGAAGAAGAGCAGCACTGCAGCTAGGCATAACTGCTGTCGACGATGGCATATTCTCAGCTTCCACTCCTTCCTCTGCCCCCCTGGCTTTGCAACCCTAAACATGCCCAGAGCAGCTAACTCCATTCCAAAGAACAAGAGCTCGCTCACCACATCTACTAAGGTAGCTTGATCAAAGTGTTTGTCCAGATAAAAAATAAAACACACAAAGAACAGGCTTCACCACACACAAGTATTGCAAGCAAACATGTGCCCCAACATAATAAGAATCAAAGCCCATATCCCTACTACCTAGGTAGGGCTTCTACTCATGGGTACCTCACCCAAGTGCATCATATTCACATGGGTTTCACATGGAAGTGGGAAAACCAAACCAGGCATCAGAAATTACTTCTGAGAATCCGTAACACCTTCTGCATCCAAAAGCACCATTTCCAACAGGATAATAGTACCTAAGCAAAAAAGATGATCTGCTGCAGACTCTTGGCTCAATCAAAAAGCCTCAACAGAAAATCCTATCTAGAAAAAGGATCCTCCATCATCCCTCCCCCAAATTACACATACCCACAAAAGCCCCCCCCAACATAGAACCCAAGATCTTCATAATCTCTCTCTCATTTCCTCTCATTTCTCTCACTCTCTTAGAGTGCCCACAAGAGATATTCTTGTTGTGCTACGTCTTCTTAGGATTCTAGAACCCATTAAGCTCCAACAAAACACTCCCACTCATATCTCTCTCTCTCTCTCTCTCATATTTTCTCATTTTCTCTCTCTTTCTTAGAGAACCCACAACTACAAGAGATACCCTTGTTGTGCTACTTCTTCTTCTTTAGGATTCTACATCCCGTCAAGCTGTAAAACAAAAGACACCCACCTTTTTGAGAGCACCCACAAAACAAAATAAGAAGAAGGAGGAGGAGGAGGAGGAAGACAAGGTTTGCAGATTGTGGGTTTTGTTGACAAAAGTCTACAACAAAAAGACAAACAACATCAAAACTTCATACCTGAGAAAAGCTTCTAAGGACTTCCCCAAGTTCATGGTACATCCCCCCCTGGCAACCCTGCTTTTTAGCAAATGCTTTCTTTATATATATATATATATCTAGTAATTCTAGTGACTATGTTTCATTGGAACTGGTTTATGGAAGATGGGTATTTTGGTGGTAAACTGAGTTTCATCCTGTCTTTCCTTTTGCTTGAGCGCCTCCACTGCTGCTACATATATTTTCACTGCTCCTAACTGTACAACTACTATAATTAGTCTCGAACCTTGTGCATTAAATGCTGAGTATCAGCATTTCATACTGAGATTTATTAAAATGTCTTTACTTTGCCGATACCACTCAAAAGAGGGGATATAAGGGGGTGAAGGGAGGCCCAAAGAGAGTGCTAGAACTCTGTGACCTGTGAAAAAGTCTGGATTTATGGAATGTACTCTAACAATTCATTTATTTTTTGAAATTTGAATTTAAATTTCACTCTAGTTGAAAATGTGAGAGAATTTTTTTAAAATAATGTTAAAAGGAGATGGAGGTTTATCAATTTAATTCTTCC